>JACCDW010858487.1_pt1 | contig 90442 bp, 93 predicted proteins | sample 7449781 | NCBI WGS metagenome assembly JACCDW01 (sample SAMN15323449, study PRJNA562643) | freshwater metagenome | isolation source: river surface water | place: USA:Blue River Watershed | collected 2017-08-18
AAGCCGCAGGAAAGTAGAAATGCATGAAGTCGGGGAAATACCGCTCGATCGCTTCTTTCCAGGGACTGTCGTAGTCGTCCGGCACGGCGCGCTCCATCTGTTGCAGATGCGCGGAGGATGAAGGAATACAGGGATTGCTTCGTTAGTGATGGGTAGCGTGACCACGCTGATGCAGCCGATGGCGGATCAGTCGGCGCAAGCTGTCGTATCTAGGTCACGACATCGGAAGACGCTTCGATGAAAGATTAGCCTTGAACGGGAAACACAATAAAAAAACGCGGACTACTTAGTCCGCGCTTAATGACATCGGGCCGACGACACCCAGCACTGCTCGGTCAGCTACGCTTGGCCGAACGCTCAGAGGATGCCGAAGCACCGCGGTTTTCCAGCCACTTGCGAATGCGACCAGCATCGGCAAGGCGTGACTGCTTGCTCTTGGAATCAAGGAAGATCATCACGACCGGACGACCAGACACATGAACCTGCATCACAAGGCAACGACCCGCTTCAGAAATGTAACCAGTTTTTTGCAGCCCGATCTCCCAGTCGGGGTTCTCGATCAGGCCGTTCGAATTGCGATACTGCAGCATACGGCCGCCCGGATCAACCACGTACCGACTATCGGTCGAGTACTGCCGGATCAACGGATGGTGGTAAGCCGCCATCACCAGCTTGGCGAGATCGCGCGCGCTCGAGACATTCGAGCTAGACAGTCCCGTCGAATCTGAGAAACGGGTGTTGGTCATGTTCAGCTCTCGGGCTTTCGCATTCATTGCGTTGACGAAGGCTTGGATGCCTCCTGGGTAATGACGTCCCAAGGCGGACGCGGCACGATTCTCCGAGCTCATCAGCGCGATATGAAGCATGTTAGCGCGCGATAACTGCGAACCGACGCGCAGTCGCGAATGGCTGAATTTTTCACGATCAACGTCTTCTTCAGTCACACTGAGGATCTCGTCCAGATCTTGATTAGCTTCCACCACCACCAGGCTCGTCATCAGCTTGGTGATCGAGGCAATGGGCAGAGAAATCTCAGCGTTTTTCTCGAACAGCACTTCATTCGTGGTGTGGTCCAGCACGAGCGCTGCGTTCGAGTTGAGATCAAGCGGATCGCGCGTCAAGCTGAGACCCGCAAGGTCCCCCGCCGTGAGCATCGGCGGAACGCCAGCGAGTGCGGATGCATAGGCTACGCGCTGATAGGCGCCCTTACGCTTGCCGTTGGTGCTCAGGTTCGCATGCACGATCTGTGGCTTGCGGCCCGAAGCCGCACGCTTGTCCGCACCCTGAACTGCTTTTTTGCCAACGACCTGCCGGCCTTGCTTGTCCTGTCTGGGGCTGGCCGCGCTGACGGCAACGGGCGAAAGGATTGCCCCCGCGAGCGCTAACACGCCCACCCTACGAATAAAACTGCGCATCCTGACTCCGTGCTTTGATGCAAAAATTGACTTGCAGTGTAGCAAAATGCCGAAAAACCGCAAGGGAATTAAAGGCTTATAAGCGTCAATTAAACGGGTTTATCATCGCAAATTGTTTTTTGTCAACATTAAACCGTAAGCAATTTTCCTATAAGAAAGAACGAATAGCAAAATCACCCATCCTTCAGCGAGAGGCGGTAAGCAGGGAAGTCAAGCCGCGGAGGGTCCGGCACAGAACCCTGGGCCGGACGAGATAATCAGCCGGTCAGATCGCTTCAGCGATCGCTTTGCCCAGATCAGAAGTCATGGCCTTTCCGCCCATGTCCGGGGTGAACGGCGCATTGGCCGGGCCGGCTTCGAGTACTTTTTCAATCGCGCGAACTATCGCTGCACCAGCCTCTGCATGGCCGAAGTGATCCAGCATCATCGCGCCACACCAGATCTGTCCAATCGGATTGGCCAAACCTTTACCGGCGATATCCGGTGCCGATCCGTGCACCGGCTCAAACAGCGATGGATACAATCCCTCCGGGTTGATGTTCGCGGAGGGTGCGATCGCGATCGTCCCAGTGCAGGCCGGCCCCAGATCGGAGAGGATATCGCCGAACAGATTCGAGGCCACTACCACATCGAACCAGTCGGGGTTCTTGACGAAATGCGCGCACAAAATATCGATGTGAAACTTGTCAACCTTCACGCCAGGGTATGACTGGGTCATCTCAGCGACACGCTCATCCCAATAGGGCATGGTGATCGAGATGCCGTTCGATTTGGTGGCCGACGTCAGGTGTTTTTTCGGACGGCGCCGTGCGAGCTCGAAAGCATACTTGAGAATGCGATCGACGCCAGTCCGGCTGAACACACTCTCTTGAAACACGACCTCGCGGGATGTGCCTTCGAACATGCGCCCACCGACCGACGAGTACTCGCCCTCGGTATTCTCGCGCACCACGTAAAAATCAATATCTCCCGGCTTGCGGTTAGCCAGAGGCGACGGAATGCCCGGCATCAGCCGGCAAGGGCGCAAATTCACATACTGATCAAATTCGCGGCGGAACTTCAGCAGCGAACCCCACAGCGACACATGATCAGGCACGGTATCCGGCCAGCCTACTGCGCCGAAGTAGATCGCATCATGACCGCCGATCTGGTCTTTCCAGTTGTCGGGCATCATCTGTCCGTGCTTTGCGTAATAGTCACAGCTGGCAAAGTCGAAATGGTCGTATGACAGCTTCAGGCCAAATTTGCGTGTAACCGCATCCAGCACACGCAGGCCCTCCGGCACCACCTCTTTTCCAATACCGTCTCCCGCGATCACTGCTATTTTTTTCATTATTTTTACTCCAGGAATGTTGCGAAGCCAGACACCGGTTCGCGTTCGGTTTTCAGGGTGTTTTCTATCTTGCTATGGTCTGCATAGCCCAATGACATTCCGCACACCAGTTGCTCGCCATCGGGTATCTGCAGCACGCGCGTGATCACTTTGTGAAACTGAGTGAACGCTGCCTGCGGGCAGGTATCGAGCCCTCGCGCACGCGCGGCGATCATCAGGCTCTGCAGGAACATGCCATAGTCCAACCAGGAGCCTTGCTCCATTACGCGGTCGATCGTGAAGATCAGTCCTACGGGGGCATCGAAAAAACAGTAGTTGCGGCCATGCTGTGCCTGCATGCCAGCCTTGTTGTCTCGAGTCAGTCCGAGCAGCGCGTACAAGTCCCAGCCAATCTTGCGACGGCGGTCCACGTACGGCGACACCCACTGCTGCGGGTAGTAGTGATACTCCTCTTCATGCTCCGACACTTGGGAAGGATCAAGGTAAGCCGCCAGTATGGCGTCCGACAGACGTTGCCGGATCTCGCCGGTGAGCACGTAGACTTTCCAAGGCTGAGTGTTGGAGCCTGAGGGCGCACGCGAAGCCACGTCAAGTAGCGCCTCGATATCCTCTCGCGCCACAGGGGTCGAGAGGAACGCGCGTATCGAGCGCCGAGAAATGATTGCCTGATCGACGATCTTCTGTTCAGGGGTGTTGATCATGCCGTACCTCCCACCATCACACGAATGGATTCGAGCAGGGCACGTGCTTTGTCTGGTATCGGCGTTGGTTTGCGCGTGACGCGATCAACGTAAACATGAACAAAATGCCCCTGCGCGGAGGCCTCGTGATCATCCTCCCGGAAAATGCCCACTTCATAACGCACACTGGACTTGCCCAGCTGCGCGACGCACAGCCCGGCAGTCACGGACTCAGGAAATGAGACCGATGAAAAATAATTGCAGTGTGTCTCGACCACCAGCCCGATGGCATCGCCTTCATGAATGTCCAGCGTCTCGTGCGCGATCAGGAATTCATTCACCACCGTGTCAAACCACTGGTAGTAAACGACGTTATTCACGTGACCGTATACATCGTTATCGGACCAGCGGGTGCTGATGGGAAGGAAATGGCGGAAATGATCTCTTGTTTTTGCAGTGTCTCTCATTTTTTCATGACCACGAAAGCCACGCCTGCGGCCGCGAGCAGGATACCCAGCGCACCGACCAGCGTGAATGATTCATCGAACAACCACCACGCCATCAGCGCAGTGACTGCGGGCGTCAGGTACATCAGGCTGGAGACATGTGTCGCTGCGCTTTTTCTGATCAGCGCGTAAAGCAGGAACATCGCGCCTATCGATAATGCCAGCACCGCCCAGCTGAGCGCGCCGATAAATTGCGGCGTCCATTGTACTGTGCTCAGCCCCGACTCCAGCCCCTCAAACCACCACGCCAGCGGCAAGGTCACGGCGGCCGCAGCGGCGAACTGGATCAATGCACCAGAGCGCAGATCGAATTTCGGACAAAAGCGCTTCTGGTACAGCGTGCCCGCCGTTATCGAAAACAATCCCATCAGGCACAGCAGCACGCCCGCGACGGAAGCACCGTCAAGCGTCAGCTTGTCCTTGACGACCAGCGCGACGCCGGCCAGACCCATCAGCAAGCCCACCCACTGTCGCACACCAACGCGCTCGCCGACCCAGCGCGCAGAGAAACCCGTCAGCACCGGCTGCAGCCCCACGATCAGCGCTGCCAGTCCGGCCGGCATGCCCAGCTTGATCGCCGACCAAACGCCAGACAAGTACCCCGCCTGCACCAGTACACCGGCCATCGCAATATGACCCACCTTTCCCTGCGGCCAGGGCGCGTGCAGCCAAAGCAACGTCGGCAGCAGAATGACCAGAACGCAGGAATAACGAAGCAGCAGAAAGGTCAGCGGCGGTGCGTAGGGCAGACCGAACTTGGCGACGATAAAGCCGGTACTCCAGACAAGCACAAACACCATCGGCGCGAGCACATCGAGAATCACCGTGTTGCTGTTAACGGCGTCGTTCAAATCAGCTCCATCCCGCGGCAGTAGTTACCGGCGATACGTATTGTCTGCAAATGGATGGCGACCGTCTCTTCGATCACGCGACCGTAGCCACCCGCCATTGCAATCGCCACGGGCAGACCACGCTCACGGGCCGCCTCCATCACCATCATGTCGCGCGCCGCGATGCCGGCCATCGATAAACGCAGGCGACCGAGCCGATCACCATCGTAGGGATCGGCTCCTGCGAGAAAAATCAGCAACTGAGGATCAAACCGCGCAAACATCTCTGACAGCGCGGATTCGAGACCGGCCAGGTAATCCGCATCTCCTGTTCCATCCGGCAATGCCACATCAAGATCGCTGCACGCCTTGTCAAACGGGTAGTTGTGCTCACCGTGCATCGACAAGGTGAATACCGAGTCATCTTTTTCCAAAATGGCAGCGGTGCCATCTCCCTGATGCACATCGAGATCGACGATAGCGACGCGGCTCACTCGGCGCTCTGCCTGCATCAATCTTGCCGCGATGGCGGCATCATTGAAAACGCAGAATCCCTGCCCGCGATCGGCATGCGCGTGATGCGTGCCGCCCGCGAGATTGATGCCCACACCCCCCGCTAATGCCGCGCGACAAGCCGCAATCGTCGCTCCTGCGGAGCGCCGGGATCGCTCCACCATCTCCGGGGACCACGGAAAGCCGATCGTTTTTTGCTCACTCTCGCTGAGTAGTCCGCCACTGACACGCTGTATGTAACCCGGGTGGTGGGCGAGCGCCAGCACGCCATCACTCGTGGTCGGCGCCTCCTCGAAAACCACGTCGGGCAATGAAGTAGCTACTGCCTCGCGCAACATCCGGTATTTCTGCATCGGGAATCGATGGCCGGAAGGCAGAGGCAGCACAAAACGGTCACTGTAAAAAGCTTTCAAAATCTCGTCTCAGAAAAACATGGAGCACCAACGACTATCGTAACCCAGCTCGGTACATCCCCCAGGCAAGACAGCATCACCGTCCTCGCTAACGGGCCGATGGCGACCGGCGATGAGCCATCGCAATGAACCTGGCGCATAGTTGTTGTCCTATCTAACCGCCTGGTCTATGCATGCATCAATCACGGCATTTTCAAACCAACCCACATAGGAGCAACAATGTCTGATCCCACCGCGCAGAGCTCTGCAGCAGCACGCAATAAATTACAGGCACAGCTAGGCCTGGCAACCAGTCTGGCCGATACTCTGATCGACAGCATGCAAAAAGTGATAGGGCTAAACCTGAATGCTGCCAAAGCCAGCCTTGAAACATCGCTGGCGGGAACGCAGCGGCTGCTGACCGCGAGGGACCCTCAGGAATTTTTCAGTCTCAGCGCCCACCAGGCTCAGCCGCATGCCGAGATCGCGCTCACCTATGGCCGACATCTGGCCAGCATTGCGTCGTTCGCTCAGGTCGAAATGACACGCGTCACCGAGGATCAGGTGAACCGAGCCAGCCGGAACATCGTGAACCTGATCGACGAATTGGAGAGACTAGCCCCAGCCGGTTCCGAAAGCATCTTGTCATTAATGAAATCTGCGCTGGACAACGTCAGTGCCAGCCTCGCCCAGCTCGCTCGCAGCTGCAAGATTGCTGTTGAGACCATGGAGCACAACATGAAGACAGCGAGCGCACCAGCCCCGCAGACGGAAGAGACGCAAACAAAACAAAGCGGAACTAGAAAATAATCCCCGATGGTCTGCATCGCGGGCCGCAACCGACCGAGGCGGCCTGCTTTGTTAGCACTCACTCCACGCATCCCATCAGAGAGCCGACTGAAACAGCCGGCGCATCACATACCTACTCTCGGTAAGTGATAAACTCATCCCACACTGAATAAAGCCTCATTTTATGGCGAGTGAATCTCGCCATACGATGCAGGGCACAATCAACTCATGTGCCCAATCGGATTTGGCTAGCCAAAAAGATATTTTTAAAATCATCGCACCCTAGAGCTTGACCACCGATACCTCTGGCTGATGCATTCGATGATCTCAACACTCCAAGCGCTGTCTATCGCTGCCTCTGCGCTTTTATATATTGGTTTTTTTCATATAAACGCCTGGCTGTTCGCGGCGCTGGAAGTTCACCGTGGCGCCCACTGGATATTTCTGCCTGCGGGACTCAGGCTGCTGAACACGCTGTTACTCGGAGGCGAGGGAGCGATCGGCTTGCTACTGGCATCGTCCTTCCTGGCTCTCAGCGGCATACAACGTGACCCGATCACCGCCGCTGTCGTGCCATTCATCTCGGCCGGAGCGCCCTATCTTATCTATCGGTTCGCGCTTTTCCAAGGATTACCATCGACACTGGAAAAACTGACGCCGGCATCACTGTCGGTGCTGATTGTTCTGTACGCAGCCGCAAGCTCATTTCTTCATTCGATCTGGTATACGATGCGCGGCGTCTCCCAGAGTTTTTTATCTAGCTTCTTTACGATGTTCGTCGGTGATCTCGTTGGGACGATGATCGTCATCTATTCCATCAAGTTAGTTCTGACCCTGTGGGACAGACTCAGAAACCCTGCTCGATGAGGCAATTCACGGCCAGGTGGAACCAAGTTAATTTGGCGTATATTCCTGCCTCAATTTATCCAAACCTGTGAGCATCTTTATATACGCTTGCTCCACTGTCTCGGGATCACCTTTCACACCCAGCTCGATATGTCGGCGCCGACTTCCATCGCCGACACTGGGCAGACTGAACACCTTGATATCGGCAAATTCTGCTTCTAGCGCCTCCATCAATGGCGTGAGGGTCGATTCGATACCGTCATAGACGATCACTGATTTTTCTGCATATGCGACTTGATGAAACAGGTCTGTATGGTGCGTATCGAGCGCCCAGGCCATCATGGGTGCCGCCATGACTGGAAAACCTGGCACAAAATAATGAACGCCGCCGTTTGCATTGCGCATCGCAAAACCAGGTATTTTGTTGAACGAGTTCGGGATGATTTCTGCACCAACTGGGAACTCGCCCATCTTCAGACGATGCAGATTGTCCGGCGCATTTAGGTCGACCTCCTTGCCCGCCTCTTGCGCCATGTCGGCAATCCGCTCCTGAATTTTTTCTTTAGCCTCAGGATGAAGCAGCAGCGGCAGCCCGAGCGCAGCCGCTGCGCACTGCCGGGTGTGATCGTCTGGTGTCGCACCTATACCGCCGCATGAAAAAACGATATCTGGGCTGTTCATCGTCCGGCGTAGAGTATCGGTGATGCGAGCCGGATCATCGCCCAGATACTCTGCCCAAGACAGAGATAGGCCGCGCTCGGATAACAATTCAATGATTTTCGCGAGATGTTTGTCAATACGCTTGCCTGACAAGATTTCATCGCCGATGATGATGATGCCGAATCCCATAGTTGCCTCGCCCCTCAAAAATAATGATTTTTCTTGTTACCTGTCATCTTGGGCTACTGGTGCAACAATGCCTGACAGCTCCGCATCAATGATGCGATCAGAGTCAGTGCCGGCTTCGGGCATGCTACGCAAGCGCGCCAGCGAATCCAGACAATAGTGCTGGAACCATAAACCGCTAAACATGAAGATCAACAGATAAAGCCATATCGCCACCGCAGCTAGCACAGGAAACAAGATCACCGACATCACCCCACCCAGCCACAGCAGACCGGGCGCTGCGCCGAGACTTCCCGTCGCGACACCGATCACCAGCAATGGCAGGCGTTGTGATGCGCGAATCGTGTTTAGCTCGTGCTTGTCAGCGAAATCAGCCAGCGCATCATAGGTCATCACTCGGCAAGTCAGCCAGCCCCAGAGCAAGGGCTGCACGATCAATGCGAACAGCGGTACCAGATTCAGTGGCAACGTGATCGACCACGCGATCAGGAACACGGTAAATGACGACAACGAGACCCAGACGCTACCGGCAAATGAGCCACCATGCCTGCGTTCCAGCTGAGGATAGTCACGACGGCCAACATGATTGGCGATGGAGGGCATCACAAGCAAACCAATCAGCAGTAGCGCCGTCACGATCATGAATGGCAGCAGCAGCCACATCGCGATCAGTGGCACCAGCAGAGTGCGCAGCGATGACAATCCCAGGGAATCCAGTATCTCGCCGCTCTGCCGGAAAAGCCCGTAATCCGAAAACCAAGCATGCAGCTGATCGATCATGGGTTGCAAACCCTGCCATAACGCCAATCCCCACAAGGCCAGCGCGAGCACGAAAGGCAGTACGGTCATCAGCAGCATCCGTGGATGCATCTGAGACAGCAATGCGCGAAAGAGTGTTCTGAACAGAGATGTCATGATCGTCAGGGGGTGTCCGCATTATAAAAGCCTGAGGCACCCTGCGGGATAGCGAAATGGGTACGGCCATGCTGCTATAGTTGGGGATCTTGCTTATTTGACGTCCGATATCGGGCGGGGCCCTTCAACCTTCTACAAAGGAAGTCATCATGTCTCAGATCACCACGGCCTCCGGGCTAACTTATGAAGAACTGACGATGGGAGAAGGCGACGAAGCCAGCGCCGGAGATTTCGTCAGTGTCCATTACACCGGCTGGCTGCAAAACCCGGATGGCAGCGAAGGCGAGAAATTCGATTCCAGCGTGGATCGCGATGAGCCTTTCGAATTCTCTCTGGGCGCCGGCCATGTTATCCGTGGTTGGGATGAGGGCGTGCAAGGCATGAAGGTCGGCGGCAAGCGTCGGCTGGTGATACCGGCTGAACTTGGCTACGGTGCCCGTGGCGCGGGGGGTGTGATTCCACCGAATGCGACGCTGATATTCGACGTCGAACTACTGGAAATCTGATCAGCCCTGAGAATCAAGGTCCACGCCAAAGACCTTGGCCATATTCTTCGTTACCTGCTCTTCGATCTTCTTCGCAAAACCTCTCAGCATGATGCCGAGACTGAGTTCCAGCGTGGCCTCACCTTCAGCAAGCGCCAGCGTGCCGGAGAAGCCGCTGCGCTTGAACGCAAGCACATCACCCTGCCACTCCCAGTTCATCTCATAATCTGCCTGCATCTGGTCGGCGACTTTCTGCGCAGCGGAGCGCGCATCGTCCATGGACAGTACGTGCTGCTGCACGATAGTGATGTCGGCCATTCGGCTCTCCTGCGTTATAGTTTGAATGTGTCCGGGTTTAGCAGATTCGGCGGTCGCTTGCCTGTCAGCGCAGCGATCAGATTATCTGCAGTCAGATAAGCCATCGCTCGACGCGTAGACACCGATGCACTGCCAATATGCGGCGTGAGAACGACATTTTTCAGTGCGAGAAATTCCGGATTGAACGCCGGCTCATTCTCGAAAACGTCGATACCCGCTGCGGCAATCTGACCCGACTTCAGTGCAGCGATCAGTGCAGCATCGTCAACGATGCCGCCGCGCGCGATGTTTACCAGCGTCGCGGTGGGCTTCATCATCGCCAGCTGCTTTGCGCCTATCAGATGATGCGATGCCGCCGAATAGGGCAGCACCAAGATCACATGATCTGCCGTACGAAGCAATTCATCCATGGCGAGATACTGGGCATTGTTCGCCGCCGCTTCGAGCTCGGGCGCGAGACGGCTGCGGTTGTGATAAACGACCGTCATGTTGAAACCCATTGAGCGTCGTGCGATTGCCTGCCCAATGCGGCCCATGCCGATAATACCCAATGTGCTGCCATGGACATCCGCACTCAGAAAATCATCATAACGCCACTTCTTCCACTGACCGGCACGCAGAAAATGCTCCGACTCGCTCACGCGTCTTGTCGCCGCCATCATCAACGTCCAGCCGAAGTCCGCAGTGGTCTCGTTCAGCACGTCGGGGGTATTGGTAACCATCACGCCCGCAGCGGTCGCCGCTGGCACATCGATATTGTTGTATCCCACAGCCATATTGCACACAGCCCTGAGGCCCGGGCATGTGGAGAACAGCTCGCCCGCAAAGCGATGCGTGGGATTGGCAAACACACCCGCTTTTCCCTGTAGCCGACGCATCAGCTCGGTTTCGTCATACGCCTCATCGGTCTGGTTGTGCTCGACCTCGAGATGCTGCGACAGATAATCGATCACCTCGGGAAAAGTCTCGCGCGTGACCAGCACCTTGGGTTTCATATTGTTAGCGCTCCGTGAGAGGGGGAAGCTCGTCGTCAGCGACGACTCAGGTGCCATGCACGAGAATCAGGTGCACGCGGTACGGACCATGCGCGCCCAACACAATCGTTTGCTCGATATCACCGGTACGCGAAGGCCCAGAGATGAAATTGGTCGCGCGCGGAAGCTCGCCACGTTCTTTTTTGGCGAGTGCAAATGCATCTTCCATCGAGCGAACGATGCGGCTCACCGGAATCACCGCGATATGCGTCTCGGGCAGCAGCGCAGCGGAGGCGTAAGTCTCGCCGCCCGACAGCAGCATCAACGTACCTGTCTCGGCAATCGCGCAAAAGCAACCGGTAATACCCACCAGATCTTTATCCACGGGTGGCCGAAACTCGACCTTCAGACCCGCATGCTGCCAGTCCAGAGCAGACATCGTTTCCCAGGCGATCGCGGAGGGCGCGACGCCCAGTCCGCTCAGATAACGAGCAGCGGCGGCAGGCACATCCTCGAGCGACTGCACCTCATCTGCGGTCTGCGAGGTGCGCTCGGCCTGCTGCCGAAAACGTCCGACCAGATCGTTGCCGATATCAGGACGCGGTCCGGGGCTGCTTGATGCCAGGTAGGCTCGCGCTTCAGCCAGCTCGGCTGCGGTCGGCTCGGGAGGGCGCTGCTGGGCTTTGCGGATGCGACTGAATATCGCTTTGCGGGCGGCAGATGTATCCATGATCTCCTCGGGATGTTTACCGAGATTCTACCTCGGCAACACTTCGCAAGCGGCCCCGACGACGTGAGTAAATTTGAGAAGCGCCGGCCAAAAATATTCACGACGCTGCCCTGCAAAACCCGAATCCCGGGCCGCCGAACTGAATATGTTCCGTCCGCACAGGCATTCGACCGACGTATCAACGAATTAGCTTATTTAAAAACCATCTAAACCGGATTTGTGAGGCACCTCGGTTTGCCTTAAAATACAAGGCTTTGCGACTGAGGCACCGGAACAGGCGCTGGCACGCTCGAGGTGCTGGCATATGTTTCAAAAATACTCACAGATAGGATCCCTATGACCCACGTTGTGACCGAATCGTGCATCCGCTGCCGTTACACCGACTGCGTGGATGTATGCCCGGTAGATTGCTTCCGTGAAGGCCCGAACTTTCTGGCGATCGATCCGGACGAGTGCATTGATTGTGCTGTTTGCGTTGCCGAGTGTCCGGTCAATGCGATCTACGCAGAAGAAGACGTTCCGGGCGACCAGCAGCAGTTCATCAAGCTCAACGTCGAACTGGCTCGCAAATGGCCATCCATCACCAAATCCAAGGCCGCGCTGTCCGACGCAGACGACTGGAAGGATGTGAAGGAAAAGCTCCAGTACCTGGACCGTTAATCGCCGTGCAGCGGATAGCGCCGTACACGGCGCTATCCTTCACAGGTATCGCCCCTGAACCCCGGCCGCAAGCCGGGGTTGGTATTTGAAAGAAAGCTCTCGCAAGCATGAACACCTCAGTCAACACCCCGATAGAAACTGATGCCGTCATCGTCGGTGCCGGTCCAGTAGGCCTGTTTCAAGTATTCGAACTCGGTCTGTTGGAAATCAAGGCCCATGTCATCGATTCACTCGCTGCTGTCGGCGGCCAGTGCGTCGAACTGTACCCCGACAAGCCGATCTATGACATTCCGGCGGTGCCCGTGTGTACCGGTCAGGAGCTGACCGACAACCTGCTCAAGCAGATCGAACCTTTCGAACCGACCTTTCACCTTGGACAAGAAGTCACCGTCGTCGAAAAACGCGAGGATGGTCGCTTTAACCTCGAGACATCGACGGGTACCCGCTTCATCACTAAAACTGTCTTCATCGCTGCGGGCGTTGGTTCGTTCCAGCCACGCACCCTGAAAGTCGATGGGATCGAAGCGTTTGAAGGTAAGCAGCTGTTCTATCGCGTCAAAGACCCCTCGCGTTTCGCGGGCCGCAATATCGTGATTTGCGGTGGCGGGGACTCCGCACTCGACTGGGCACTTGACCTGCACGGCAAAGCTGAATCAGTGATTCTCCTCCACCGTCGCGAAGAGTTCCGTGCTGCGCCAGCATCTGTCGCGAAAATGAAAGAGCTGTGCGAACAGATGGAAATGCAACTGCTGATCGGTCAGGTCACCGGCTTCGAAGCAGAAGCCGACAAACTCAGCGAGATCAAGGTCACCGGCTCCGATGGCGTCACCCGCCGCCTGCCACTAGACGATCTGCTGGTTTTCTTCGGCCTGTCGCCCAAGCTCGGCCCGATCGCTGAATGGGGACTAGACATCGAGCGCAAGCAGCTCGCTGTCGATACGGAAAAATTCGAGACCAATATCCCAGGTATCTTCGCTGTGGGCGATATCAACACCTACCCCGGAAAGAAGAAGCTGATTCTGTCCGGATTCCATGAGGCAGCGCTCGCTGCCTTTGGCGCTGCGCCGTATATCTTCCCTGAAAAGAAGATTCATATGCAGTACACGACGACCTCTCCGAAACTGCACAAAATCCTCGGTGTGGAATCACCGGTGTTCGACTGATACGCAGGCATCGAGCCGCTACCGAGCCGCTAGCCAGCAGCGACCAATGGGCCCCACGGGGCCTATTGTTTTTTTGGATGGCCTGCATCGCAATTCAAATGCGCGCGACTACTTTTCTCCTGGCTTGTCGCTTTTGTCGCCAGCGAATAATGCCAGTCACAAACAACAGCAGAGGTACACAACCCGAGAAGAAAGTCACCCAACGGCCGATGAGCCCGAAAGCCTCACCATTGTGCAATGGGTGCAGCCAGTCCAGCGCCGTGTTGCCTGCAGTATTCTGCGCAGGGTTACGAACAGCGAGTATTTCGCCACTGTAGGGATCAAGCCATAACCGTGTCTTGGGGAAGCGTCGCCCCGGCTCGCCTGACTGATACAGCCGAACACTCAGAGGGCCTTCACCGATAGCCGGCACATCGACCCAGCGCAACTCAGCCTCAGGAAAATATTCGCGTGCCACCGACACTGCGCGATCCAAGTTCATCGGGATCGCCTTGTCAACAACCCGATAGGTTGCGACCTCAGGCATAGATGTCAACCCCAGCATCTTGTCGAGCAGGATGCGCGTCTGATCTGGTAGCGCGAGACCAGCACCGGTCAGCGCAAGTACGCTGAGCAGCACCACGCCATAAGCACCGGCCAGTACATGCAGGTCGTAAGTGCGTCTCACCGGACCCTCTCTCACTACGGGTCGTAATGCCAACCACCGCCGAGACTTTGATGGCCACCACAGCCACAGACCAGATAGCAAAGAAAGCAGCATCACCAGCCCGACCGTTCCGACTATAAGTTTGCCTGTCGCATCGAGTAGCAGCGTGTAATGCAAGTCATAGATCCAGGTCATGAGGTAATCACCCCAGACACGATGACTGGTTCGTTCCAGTGTCACCGGATCGAGCGTGAGCATCAGTGGTGAAAACGAACGCCCCTCTCGTTCAGACAATCGCGCGGAACGCGCAGTGATCGGCGTGCTGTCATCAAGCGGTAGCTCGATTCGCCAGCCACCGTCGCGCTCTGGATGAAGCCGTCTCAGCTGATTGGTCACGGCTTGCACTGACACATCGCGGGTCAATGATGTTGACGGACGAAGCTCAGGGTTCAGCGCACGATCGATCTCTGGGTAGAACACTAGCACGCTGCCGGTCACACCTAGCAGCGCAAAGACACCACCCAACACAAGCCCGATGCACAGATGCAGGCTCAGCCACCACCGACGCGCGCGCTTCATGGATTACATCCTGACCTGCAGCGACACATACACCGCGCGTCCTGCTCCCGGCGAATGTAAAGACTGTGTACCGTCGTACCACACGTACTCTTGGTACCTGTCAAACAGATTGCGTACCTGGAGTTCGGCGCTCACGGCCTTGTTGACACGGTAGGTAGCAGAGGCATGGGTGAGCAGATAGCTGCCGAAACGTCCCGTGCTGTTAGTTCGTTCAAGGTAATAGCTGCTTTGACCGTTCGCCCACACAGAGTAACGCAGCTGCTCACTATGCTGATAATCGGCACCCAGGTTATAGATCGCCCTCGGCACATGATCGATTTCCTTGCCCTCCGTGGCCAGCGAGCTGGCATCAGCCTTCAGAATTTCGGAACGCTGGACCGCGCCTGCCACCCAGAAATTCAGCCGCGGTGAAGGCCGTGCATTGAGCTCGACATCGATACCCTGCCGGCGTGTTTTACCAATATTCTCTGCATCATTTGCTGGATCATTCAGCTTGCGACGGGCTTCATTGCTGGCAGTTTGTTGCCACAGCGCGATGCGCCCGTCGAGCCACATCGCCGGTCGGAATCGTACGCCGGCTTCCCAGCCTTCATTGATCGAAGGCGCGAGATTGATGGCCTGATTGACTCGGTAGGCCGCCGTGCCGACACCCACCTGAAAGCTACGGCCCACATTGCCATACACAGAGACTGACTCCGACCACTGATACATCGCACTGAGTTTCGGCTGGCGGATAAGACCGTAGTCATTCAAGTCATAAAGCACGCCATTCAATCGGTTGGTGTACTCGCCCGATATCGAGTCAATGCGCAACGCTGGCGTGATCGTCAGCCGGTCCGAGGGTTTCAGCATCGCCTGCACAAAGCTACCCATCGTATTGAAATCAAACTGCTGATTGCGGGTCTGAGCAGTGCGCGATTGCATCAGCGTGCTGTAACGCTCGCTGCGATTGTCCTGATGTTCGGCATCCACACCGCCCGTCAGCGTGAGTTCGCCAAACGATGTCTTGCCCGCCTGCCAGCTGGCGCTAGCGGAAGCACCCAAGTGTGTTTCATCGACAAGGCGCTCCTGCTGCGACGTGCCCGCAGAAAAACGCACATAGCGTTTGTCGTGCAGATCATTCAGGTAGATCTGCGCGCTGGCAGTCAGATCATCGCGGATCGCACTTTTCCCCTGCAAGGCAAGCTGTGTCATCCGGCGCCCGCCCTCATCAGACGCATTATGTGCGCGAGACTGACGAGGATCTGCCTCGGCTTGTGCTCGCGTCAGATAGCCCGCCTCTTGCGCGCTCAGCTCGGCATGGCGAGCGATCAATCCGACCTGATGACGGCGATCCTCGCTGTGCAAGAACCATTTGCCGGAAAATGTTGCATTCTCTGCCTGTGAGTGCCGGCGATATCCATCGGTATTCATATAACTAAACGCATAGTTCTGTGACAGCCGGCCATCGTCGATACCCGTTGCTGCTTGTACATCACGCGTATTGAAGCTGCCATAGCTGATGCGTCCCAACTGATAATTGCTGCCGGCTTTCGTCACGATATTCGCATTCCCAGCGATGTTATGCAGCCCGTAGCGTGGATCATTGGTACCCTTGACGACCTCGATCGCATCGATATCCAGCCGCGGGGCAAGGTCGATGTACGGCATATTGCCGTCATTGCTGTTGGAAGGAATACCGTCGATCAGCAGCTTCACCGCATTGATCTCTCCTTCGCCATTGAATCCGCGCATCGACAGCTTGCCCGATGTCGTACCCTGCCCGAACGTCGTGAGCATCACGCCCGGTACCTGATCGAACAGCTGCCAGTTGTTGGCCACTGCCTGCTGCTCGATCCGCTCGGCAGGTAGGACATTGACCGAGGTATACACGCTGCTGACAGACAGCGGATCACGATTGGCCGTCACGACCACCTCGCCCAGAGCCATCATGGTGGTCGCTGATGCCTTCGCAGCCTCTTGCGCACTGGCGACAGGCGTAGCGCACAACAAAAGCGCAGCCAGTTGTGCAGGGCTGCGTGTGAAATTCACTCTCATTATTTTTCCTGTGTGAATAGCCCAAGCCGCGCCCGCCGGGCGCGAACAGGCAACAAAAGCGAGACCGGCGAGCACGCGAGGCGCCGCCAGTACCTTCAGCTAAGAGGAAAATCAGGCCGGAGGAGCCCGGGAGAGAATGGAATGGCCGGCATACCAGCGATGCCCAGCCGAAGGACGCGGGGAGATGGCCTGGTGACGAAGCGCTGAGTTCAGGTGAGCGCGTGTATCAAACTCCGGCGCCGCGCCCGTCGCCACGCATAACAGGCAATGATCATGCGCAGCCTGATGATCTGCCGGCGCCAGATCAGCCTGAGCCTGCTTCACCCACTGCAAACCACCGGCGGCGCAAATCTCCGTCCAGCCCGGCTTGCCAGGAGCGCCAAGCGTTGCCCAAGTCGGCAGCGCCAGCTGCATTAACAGAAGGGCAATCAGATACCGGGCAACCCGGCGGCGGAGAGAGCTACTCGTCAACATGGAACGAATTTTATCATCCGGCAACTCTGCCTCGGGCGGATCACCAGCAAGAAAAAAGGGGGCGCATTTGGGGAAAAATGCTGTCTAAAGAAGCAGCAGACAGAAGGAAGCCGGACAGGGGTGTCTTCATACAGCAAGCACTATCTCGATGCGCGGAGAGTCGTGAGAGCTAAAAAATATCGAATTTGCAACCACAATGCCCACTTTTGCACCGACAAATAGGTTGTCAGTGAGTGTACGCTCTAGTATGTTACTTGAGAGCTACAATGCCCTCAGGCGACCGAAAGGCCGGCACCCGCCATTGGGCGATCGCAGGGGCACGGAAACGGAAATATTTCGGTCTTGCATTTGCTGCATTGCGGAAGCGGTGGATTGCCTTCACAATCAAGCGTCCTGAATGAGAGGTACTCATGCTCTATCAATTGCACGAAATGAACCGCACCCTGCTGAGTCCCTTGGTTCAGTGGGCCGAGGCATCCTCGAAGCTGTTCACCAACCCGGTCTCGCCCTTTGCGCACACCCCGTTCGCGCAGCGAATCGCCGCCGGGTATGAACTGATGTTCCGTCTCGGCAAAGAGTATGAAAAACCCGCGTTTGGCATTACCTCGGTCGAAGTGAATGGGCATCAGGCTGCGGTGGTTGAAGATGTGGTGCTGGAAAAACCTTTCTGCAAGCTGCTGCACTTCCGCAAAGACAGCCGCGTGGCGGCTGTCACCAAAACCCAGCAGCCAAAGGTACTGCTGGTGGCACCGCTGTCCGGCCATCATGCGACGCTGCTGCGAGACACCGTGCGCGAGCTCTTGCCGGATCATGATGTCTACATCACCGATTGGACCGATGCTCGCATGGTGCCGCTTGAAGAGGGGCCCTTCCACCTGCATGACTACATTTACTACGTCCAGGAATTCATTCGCGCTCTCAGCCCCGATCTACACGTCATCTCGGTTTGTCAGCCAACCGTGCCGGTACTCGCTGCGATCTCGCTGATGGCGAGCGCCGGCGAAAAGCCGATGCCCAAGACCATGGTGATGATGGGTGGCCCGATTGATTCGCGCAATTCGCCGACCCAGGTCAATGACCTGGCCATGAACAAGACGCACACGTGGTTCGAGAACAATGTGATCTACAGCGTACCGCCCAACTACCCGGGCTATGGCCGACGCGTATATCCCGGCTTTCTGCAGCATGCCGGCTTCGTTGCGATGAATCCGCGTCGTCATGCGCAGAGCCACTGGGAGTTCTATCTTCATCTGCGCGAAGGCGACAATGAATCCGCCGAAGAGCACCGCAAGTTCTATGACGAATACAACGCGGTACTGGATATGCCGGCCGAGTACTACCTTGAGACGATCAAGACCGTATTCCAAGACCATGCGCTGCCAATGGGCACTTGGGATGTTGAAGGCAAGCGCGTGCGTCCGCAAGACATCAAGAACGTCGCGCTGTTCACGATCGAAGGTGAACTCGACGATATCTCCGGCTCGGGCCAGACCAGTGCAGCACATGATCTGTGCTCTGGCATCCCAACAGAGATGAAGCAGCACTACACTGCGCCGAAATGCGGTCATTACGGCATCTTCTCAGGTCGCCGCTGGCGCGAGATGATCGCACCAAAGATCGGAGAGTTTATCCGAGCACACCGCTGACAATAAAGTAAGCACTTGAGGACGGGCCGCCTGTGGGCGGCCTTTTTCATGCGTCGCTCTCAAGCTTCGCAAATGCCGGATAATGACGTCCATGACTGATCCGCGCCTTTCCATCGCCGACCTGTTGGAAGATCTTCTGCCGCAGACGCAATGCACGAAATGTGGCTATCCGTCATGCCGGCTGTATGCTGAAGCGATGGCAGACGGCAGCGCGAGCCACAACCAGTGCCCACCCGGCGGCGCCGAAGGCGTCGCCCGACTTGCTTCAGCGCTGGGCAAAACCGTGATCCCGATCAATCCCGACAATGGCACCGAACGCGAACGACCAGTGGCCGTGATCGACGAGGCGGCTTGCATAGGCTGCACGCTATGCATACAAGCCTGCCCGGTTGATGCGATTGCGGGCGCCGCAAAACAGATGCACACCATAATCCCTGAGCTGTGCACCGGTTGCGACCTCTGTGTGGCGCCCTGCCCGGTCGATTGCATCGCGATGGTGCCGCTCACACTGGGTCAGACCGGGTGGGCGGCATGGTCTCAAGCACAGGCTAACGCGGCGCGCGAGCGTTATCATGCGCGCAACGCACGTCTCCAACGCGACAAAGAAGAAAATGATGCGCGACTGGCCGCCAAAGCTGCAGCAAAGCTGAAAGAAGTCGAGAACACACAGGCACTCAGCAATGCCGAACGCGCCGAGAAAGAACGTAAGCGGGCCATCATTCAGGCTGCGATAGAACGCGCGCGGCTGCAGAAAGAAGCCCAGGCAAAAAAATCATCATGAATCCGGAAAAGCGACGCCAGATCTTCGAGCGGCTGAAGGCTGCCAACCCGCACCCGACCACCGAACTGGAATACACCACACCATTCGAATTGCTGATTGCTGTGATTCTGTCTGCGCAAGCAACAGATGTCTCGGTGAACAAGGCAACACGCAGACTCTACCCCATCGCAAATACGCCGGCGCAGATTTATGCACTGGGCGTCGATGGTCTTATCCCCTATGTGCAAACAATCGGGCTATATCGCAACAAAGCGAAGAATGTGATTGAAACCTGTCGCATACTGCTCGAGCAGCACGATGGCGAAGTACCGCGCGATCGTGAATCGCTGCAGGCATTACCCGGCGTCGGGCGCAAGACAGCGAATGTAGTCCTCAATACGGCCTTTGGCGAGCCAGCCATGGCAGTCGACACGCATATCTTCCGGGTGTCGAATCGTACTGGACTCGCCCCGGGGAAGAATGTCGATATCGTTGAGCAAAAACTGATGAAATTCACACCGCCAGAATACCTGATGGATGCACATCACTGGCTGATTCTGCAAGGTCGCTACACTTGTCTGGCACGCACTCCGCAATGCTGGAACTGCCTGATCGCTGATCTTTGCGAATACAAACAAAAAACATCCATGCCTGCGAAGGCAGTCTGATAAAAGCGTCCTGCATTCGGATTGGAGTGATACATGTTTGCACCGAGCAAAGAAGAAGTCCGGCGTTTTTTTTGCGACACCTGGCGCAAAGCCCAGTCGGGAGACTTGCTGACGCCAATGGAAGCAATCGCGCGCGACTGGATGCTGCAGCATCCGGAGTATGCAAGCGAGCTATCAGATCTTGATGCAGCACTGTCAGCCGACTACGACGCCGCCCATGGCAAAGCTAATCCCTTTCTGCATCTGTCGATGCACCTGTCGATCAGCGAGCAGATCTCGATTGATCAACCGCCCGGTCTGCGCGATGCCTACGTTCGGCTAGCGGAACGCCTCGGCTCCGAGCATGACGCACATCACGACATCATGGAATGTCTAGGCGAGATGATTTGGACTTCACAAAGGAATAACTTGCCGCCAGATGGTGTCGCGTATATCGACTGTGTGAAGCGACGCGCACATGGCTGATTCACTGATCAGCGAGCGAAAAAAAACCGCAGTCTCTGCTGCGGTTTTTTTTGCGAGCGTCTGACTTATTTTCGCACTACCAGCGAGCCTGGCAGGCTGGACAGATACGCAGCGATATCCGAGATGTCCTGCTTGGACAGAGGCTTGGCCATGCCACCCATGATCGCATTGCCACGACCATTGGTCGCACTGCCGCCGCGTTGATAGGCTTTTAGTGCATGCTCCAGGTAATCCGCATGCTGACCCGCAAGCTTGGGATAGCTGGGATCGATCGGGGTGTTGTAATCAGCGCCATGGCAGGATGCGCAGTTATATTTCGCCGCGGCTGCTTTGCCCGCTTCAATATTACCGGCAGCCGCATTCAGGGACACGCCAGCAAGCAGGACAGCCAGCAGTGCATTCATCTTTTTCATTCCCGGCTCCTTATTTCTGCTGCGCGTAGTACGCGGCGATATCGGCGATATCCTGGTCGGACAGACCCTTGGCGATGCCCACCATCGACGGATGGTTGCGCTCGCCTTTTTTGTAAGCGTTCAGTGCGGCGGCAATGTACTTTTCCGATTGACCGCCGAGCATGGGAACACGGTAGACCTCAGGATAAGTCGCCTTGTAGCCAGCGATGCCATGGCAACCTATGCACATCGCCACCTTGTTTTTGGCAGCATTCGCGTCGCCCACAGCATCTGCGGCGGCAGACAGCTGAGCCGTAGCCGTCAGCGCGAGAAGAACAAAGAGTTTTTTCATGATGTCTGGATAGTTTGATTCGAAACCTGGGTGGCGGCTTGAGGTTATTGCCGATAAAACGCAGCTATGCTTAGCCCGCCCGCACAAAAAAGCGCCTAATCATAACCGATTCGTATTTCATCGTCTATTTCCAGTGGTCAATCACAGGCAAAATACCCGATGTTCGGACACCCGTTCATTGCTATCCCTTACTCATGACGCACCGATTAGATAAAACCGGAAACTTTTTCAGCTCAATTACTTGCGACAAGCCCTTGATTTTGTTAGATCCTGAGTGGCGCAGTGCCACTGACTCGCCACAAAACGTGGATTTACTCGGTGTCTCCCTAAGCTAATTTATACTGCGGCTTATTTTCTCTGACCAAGCAGTACAACCTAACTCCTATCACCATGACCACCGCCAAGCGTTTTGAAGGTTCCGAGAATTACGTCGCCACCCATGATCTGAAACTGGCCGTGAATGCGGCGCTGACACTGCAGCGACCACTGCTGATCAAGGGCGAGCCCGGCACCGGCAAGACCATGCTGGCCGAGGAAGTCGCCGCAGCCCTGGGGATGCCACTTTTGCAATGGCATATCAAGTCCACGACCAAGGCACAGCAAGGTCTGTACGAGTATGACGCCGTGTCACGCCTGCGTGACTCACAGCTGGGTGACGAGCGTGTCAGGGACATCCAGAACTACATCGTTCGGGGCGTGCTGTGGCAGGCTTTCGCCTCGGAAGAGCCGGTGGTGCTACTGATTGACGAGATCGACAAAGCGGACATCGAATTTCCGAACGATTTGCTGCGCGAACTCGACCGCATGGAATTCTATGTCTACGAGACGCGAGAGATGGTGCGGGCGAAGCATCGACCGCTGGTGATCATCACGTCCAATAACGAAAAAGAACTGCCCGATGCTTTCCTGCGCCGATGCTTCTTTCATTACATAAAGTTTCCGGATAAAGACACGATGCAAGACATCGTGAATGTGCATTTCCCGGACATTAAAAAATCCCTGCTGTCGCAGGCAATGGAAACGTTCTTCGAAATCCGAGATATTCCTGGCCTGAAGAAAAAACCTTCAACCTCGGAATTGCTCGACTGGCTGAAACTCCTGCTGGCGGAAGATATTCCTCCGGAAGTCCTGCGCAGCCAGGACCAGAAGACCATCGTGCCGCCGCTGCATGGTGCACTGCTGAAGAATGAGCAGGATGTACATCTGTTCGAGCGGCTGGTCTTCATGTCGCGCAACAATCGCTGATTACAGGGTTGTATAGCCTTCCATCATGCTGATCGACTTCTTTTTCACGCTGAAAGATGCGAAAGTTCCCGTGTCGATCAAGGAATTTCTCATCTTGCTCGAGGCGCTGGACAAGCAAGTGATCGAGCCCTCGCTGGATGACTTTTATTTTCTGTCGCGTACCACGTTAGTCAAGGACGAAGCCAACTTCGACAAATTTGATAAAGCCTTCGGCGCCTACTTTCATGGCGTGGCTACGCTGTTCGAGAAAAACCCCGAGATACCGCTCGACTGGCTGATGAAGCGACTGCAGCGCGAGCTGACACCTGAGCAGAAAGCTGCGATAGAAAAATTTGGCTACGACAAGCTGATGGATCGCCTAAAGGAGCTTCTGCAAGAACAAAAGGGCCGTCACGAAGGCGGCAACAAGTGGATAGGCACCGGTGGCACCTCGCCGTTTGGTAATAGCGGACAAAATCCGGAAGGCGTGCGCATTGGTGGTGAAGGCGGCAATCGCAGTGCGGTCAAGGTCTGGGACCAGCGCGCTTACCGCGACTACGACAGTGAGCGCGAACTCGGTACCCGCAACATCAAAGTCGCGCTGCGGCGGCTACGCAAATTTGCACGCGAAGGCGCCCATGAGGAACTCGCGTTGGACGACACCATACGCGCTACCGCCAACAATGCAGGCTGGCTCGATTTGAAGATGCAACCCGAGCGCAAGAACAAAGTGAAAGTACTGATGCTGATGGATGTCGGCGGCAGCATGGATGATCATATCGCCCGCGTCGAAGAATTGTTCTCTGCCGCTAAAACAGAATTCAAGAACATGGAGTTCTTCTATTTCCACAACTGCGTGTACGAGACACTGTGGAAGAACAACCGCCGTCGTCATGCGGAGCGCTTCGCTACCTGGGATGTGATCCGCAAGTATCCTCCCGACACCAAGCTGATCTTCGTCGGTGATGCGACCATGAGTCCCTACGAGGTGGTACAGCCCGGCGGCTCAGTGGAATATCACAACGAGGAAGCTGGCGCGGTTTGGTTGCAGCGCTTCGTTCATCAGTTTCCAAAATTCGTCTGGCTGAACCCCGAGCCGGAAGGCTTGTGGCAGTACCGACAGTCGATTGCAATCATCAAACAACTGATGGGTAATCGCATGTATCCGGTCACGATGGAAGGACTGGAGCGAGCGATGCAGATGCTGTCCAAGTGAGCCTCGACGATCAAGTTTTCAGTGACAACTCCCGCCTATCCACAAAAATTCATTAGAATTCTCAGAATTTTGTCCTCCCGGGACATCCCAATCCCCTCTTACCCAGGCTCTCACGCATGGCAAGCAAAAAATCCGACTACAGCGAATCGTCAATACGCGTCCTCAAGGGGCTCGAGCCCGTCAAGCAGCGTCCGGGCATGTACACCCGGACCGAGAATCCGCTCCATATCATCCAGGAAGTCATCGACAACGCATCTGACGAGGCGCTCGGCGGATTTGGCAAGAACATCATCGTCACGCTGCACAAGGATGGCAGCGTCAGTGTTGAGGATGATGGCCGTGGCATCCCGGTCGGCTTACACCCGGAAGAGAAAGTACCCACGGTAGAAATCGTCTTTACTCGTCTGCATGCCGGTGGCAAGTTTGACAAAGGCTCGGGCGGCGCCTATGCATTCTCGGGCGGTTTGCACGGTGTCGGCGTATCAGTCACCAATGCGCTGTCGTCGAAGCTGGAAATCACGGTCTGGCGCAAGGATGACAAAGGTAATGGAGTACACACCATCGCTTTCTCCGGCGGCGATGTAACGTCAAAACTCAAATCGCGCGCTGCGGGCAAAGAAGACAAGAAGTCGGGTACCCGCGTGACCGTCTGGCCCGATGCGAAGTATTTCGATTCTGCCGTGATCCCGGTCAGCGAGCTGCAGCGTCTGCTGCGCTCCAAGGCCGTGCTGCTACCCGGCGTGAAAGTGACCTTCATCCAGGAAAAATCGGGCGACACGCAAAGCTGGTTGTACGAGCAAGGTCTGCGCGGCTATCTGAATGAGGCGCTGGCGCAGGGCGGTAGTGGCGCAACGCTGATTCCCCTGTTCGAGGGCGAGCAGTACGCCAACGCCGATGCCGAAGGTTTTGCGGAAGGCGAAGGCGCGGCCTGGGTCGTGGCATGGACAGAAGATGGCGCGATCGTCCGAGAATCCTATGTCAACCTGATTCCTACGCCCGCGGGCGGCACCCATGAGTCCGGTTTGCGCGAAGGCCTGTTCGGCGCAGTGAAAAATTTCGTCGAGATGCATTCGCTGTTACCCAAGGGGGTAAAGCTGCTGCCGGAAGATGTCTTCGCACGCGCCTCCTTCGTGCTATCGGCCAAGGTGCTGGATCCACAATTTCAGGGGCAGATCAAGGAGCGATTGAACTCACGCGATGCGGTGCGGCTGGTAGGTGGTTTTTCGCGCACCGCGCTCGAGCTCTGGCTGAATCAGCATGTGGACTATGGCAAGAAGCTGGCGGAACTGGTGATCCGTCAGGCACAAAGCCGTCTGCGCTCTGCGCAAAAAGTCGAAAAGAAAAAATCCTCCGGTGTCGCTGTCCTACCCGGCAAGCTTACCGATTGTGAATCCAGCGACATCACGCGCAACGAGATCTTTCTGGTCGAGGGCGATTCGGCAGGTGGCTCCGCCAAGATGGGGCGCGACAAGGAATTCCAGGCCATCTTGCCGCTGCGCGGCAAGGTGCTGAATGCGTGGGAAACCGAGCGCGACCGCCTGTTTGCCAATAACGAGATTCATGACATCGCTGTCGCCATCGGTGTCGACCCGCATGGCAAGAACGATAGTCCTGATCTGTCCGGGCTGCGCTATGGCCGCGTCTGTATCCTCTCGGATGCGGACGTCGATGGCTCGCATATTCAGGTGCTGCTGCTGACGCTGTTCTTCCGTCACTTCCCGAAACTGATCGAGCGCGGCCACATCCATGTCGCGCGACCGCCGCTGTTCCGGGTCGATGCACCTGCGCGTGGCAAGAAACCCGCACAAAAAATCTATGCCCTCGATAGCGGCGAGCTGGAAGCGATTGAAGACAAGCTACGCAAGGATGGCGTGAAAGAAGGCGCTTGGAGCATTGCCCGCTTCAAGGGTCTCGGCGAGATGAGCGCCGAACAGCTATGGGAAACCACGATGAATCCGGATACGCGCCGTTTGCTGCCAGTGGCCTTGGGCGATCTTGGCGTGAAAGCCTCAGAAGAACGATTCACCATGCTGATGGGTAAAGGCGAAGCGGCTGCAAGGCGCGCCTGGCTAGAGGAGCATGGGAATGAGGTTGAGGCGGATATTTAAGAGCATCTGAAGACCCTGGATTCCGGCCTGCGCCGGAGCGACGATTGAAGAGCCGTTCTCACTCGCCACAGTCATCCCGGCATAAGCCGGGATCCGTTGATTTTCGCAACACATGACTTTCTTAAACCACGAACACCCTTCGATGAAACAAAGATGACCGACCAGACCGACCTGTTCGACACCGCCTCGGATGAGGAAGGCGATTCCCTGACGCTGGCGACCTTCGCCGAGCGTGCCTATCTTGATTACGCGATCTCAGTGGTCAAGGGCCGCGCGCTACCCGATGTCTCCGACGGCCAAAAGCCAGTGCAGCGACGAATACTGTATGCGATGGACCAGCTGCGTCTCGCCCCCGACGCCAAGCCGCGCAAATCCGCTGCGGTGGTCGGTGATGTGCTGGGCAAGCTGCATCCGCATGGCGATCAGTCGGTGTATGACGCGATGGTGCGCATGGCGCAGAATTTTTCACTGCGCTATCCGCTGATCGACGGTCACGGCAACTTCGGCTCGCGTGATGGCGATGGCGCAGCGGCGATGCGTTATACCGAGGCAAGGCTGACGCCGATATCGCGACTGCTACTCGATGAGATCGACATGGGCACGGTGGATTTCGCGCCCAACTATGACGGCTCGAGCGAAGAACCGAAGCTTTTGCCTGCGCGTCTGCCCTTCGTGCTGCTCAACGGTGCGTCCGGTATTGCCGTGGGCATGGCGACTGAGATCCCCTCGCATAATCTCAATGAGGTGGCCGAGGCCGCGATCGCCGTTATTAAACAACCCAAGCTCACGCATGACGCGCTGATGGAGCTCATCCCAGGCCCGGATTTCCCCGGTGGCGGACAGATCATTACGCCGGCGGTGACGATTTCAGAAATCTATCAGTCAGGTCGTGGCAGCATCAAAGTTCGCGCGCGCTGGAAGATCGAAGATCTCGCACGCGGACAATGGCAACTGGTCGTCACCGAACTGCCACCCGGAACCTCGGCGCAAAAAATCCTTGAAGAAATCGAAGAACTCACGAATCCCAAGGTCAAACTCGGCAAGAAGAGCCTGACGCCCGATCAGATGGCGACCAAGCAGACCCTGCTCGGCGTGCTAGATACCGTGCGCGATGAATCCGGCCGCGATGCGCCGGTACGTCTGGTGTTCGAGCCAAAGTCGAAGAATCAGGACCAGGAAGAGTTCAGCAACCTGCTGCTCGCGCACACCTCGCTGGAAAACAATGTCGGCGTGAATCTGGTCATGATCGGTGCCGATGGCCGACCGCGTCAGAAAGGTGTGCTGGAGATTCTGCGTGAATGGACCAGCTTCCGCTTTGATACTGTCACCCGCCGCACCCAGCATCGGCTAGGCAAGGTTGATGACCGTATCCATATCCTCGAAGGCCGAGAAGCCGTACTACTGAACATCGACAAGGTGATCAAGATCATCCGCGAGTCGGACGAGCCCAAGCCCGCGCTGATGAAGGCCTTCAAACTGTCCGAACGTCAGGCTGAAGACATTCTTGAAATCCGGTTACGACAGCTGGCACGCCTGGAAGCGATCAAGGTACAGCAGGAACTCGCCGAGCTGCGTAAAGAGAAAAAGACGCTGCAAGAGCTGCTCGACAATCCGGCATCAATGAAGAAGCTGCTGATCAAAGAGATCGAAGCGGACGCAAAACAGTATGGCGACAAGCGCCGCACATTGATCAAGGAAGCGGAAAAAGCGGTTGCAGAGACCAAGGTGATCGATGAGCCGGTCACCGTGATCATTTCGCAAAAAGGCTGGGTACGTGCGCGTCAGGGCCATGGTCATGATGCGCAGCAGTTCAGCTTCAAGGCAGGCGACGGGCTGTATTCAAGCTTTGAGTGCCGCACCACAGATCATGTACTGGCCTTCGGTTCGAATGGCCGGGTGTATACGGTATCTGTCGCTCAACTGCCGGGCGCACGAGGCGACGGCTCACCACTGACCACGATGGTCGAAGTCGAGGCCGGCACGCGCCTAGTGCATTACTTTGCTGGCACCGCCGATACACCGCTGCTGCTGGCCTCCACCGGAGGTTTCGGCTTCGCCGCAAAAGCGAGCGACATGCTGAGCCGCCAGAAAGGCGGAAAATCATTCATGGCCATGGATGATGGCGACGAGCCGGTGATGCCTGCTGTGATACCGAAGGGTGCAACTGCGCTGGTCTGTCTGTCGGAACAGGGTCGCTTGCTGGTCTTCGGCTTGGATGAAATCAAAACGCAGTCTGCCGGTGGTCGTGGCGTGACACTGATGGATCTCGATCCGAAAGAAAAATTGGTCGCTGCACAGCCGATCACCAAGAAAGGTGTGATCGTGATGGGTACAGCGCAGCGTAGTGGAAAGCCGCAAGAGATCGAGTTGTCCGGCAAAGATCTCGCACATCACTTCGGCAAGCGCGCTCGCAAGGGCAAGCTACTGGCCTCCCGCATGAAGGCCAACCGATTGCTGGCCGTCGAATAAACTCGAAAACATTTTGCTTTTCATTCAGCAAAAAAGGAGCGTTGTGCACGCTCCTTTTTTTTCGGCGTCCGTTCGGGCTGCGATGACTGCCGATAGCCATTGAAACAAAATCAAGAATTCAATTTTGTGTTTGAAACTATGCCAGGTGGCATTGAAATGAGGGAAGTGTATCTTTAGAATCGGCTTCATTGCCTTTCGCAAAGATGACATGAAAGCCTCTTCCCTCAAGCAATTTGCTCATTGTTCAGTCCTGCGTTTGATTATTGCTCTCATCTTCGTGGCTGCCGCAATCGACCGCAGCGCTCAGGCAGAATCAATAGACGCAAGCATTAACGAACACGTCATCATGCTGCCAGTGATCTCTAACGAAAAAAAACTATCATTCGAAACCACGATCTTCCGTCCACCAGGCGAAGGCCCTTTCCCACTGCTGATCATGAACCACGGCAAAGATCGCGGTGATCCTGCAAAACAGGCACGTGATCGCTTTCTCGCCATGAGCCGGGAGTTCGTCAGGCGTGGCTACGCAGTCGCAGTGCCCATGCGTAAAGGCTTTGCAGCTTCGGGAGGCACCTACACTGATTTCGGCTGCAATATGACCGATAACGGTCAGCAGCAGGCCGATGATATTGAGTCTGCATTGAAGGCGCTGATAAAGCAACCTTGGGTAGATAAACAACGCATCATCGTTGCCGGCCAATCCTATGGCGGGCTTGCGACTGTCGCATTCGGTACGAGGAATTTTCCGGGTGTGCGCGGCCTATTGAATTTCGCGGGCGGCTTGCGTATCGACGGTGGCAGCTGCGACTGGATGTCTTCATTAATCTCGGCATTCTCCCGCTACGGAGCCCGCACCATCCTGCCCAGTCTCTGGTTTTATGGCGAGAATGACAGTTACTTCGACCCTCAGTTGGCGGAGCGGTTGCAGCAAGCCTACCAAGGCGCCGGTGGTCCCTCGCAGCTGATCGCCTTTGGAAAATTCAAGAATGATGCACATGGCATGGTGGGCAGCCGCGATGGCGTAGCCATTTGGCTGCCCGCGACCGAGCGCTTCCTAACAAGTATCGGCATGCCAGCGGAGCCCGTCGTACGGATCGCCGATGCACCGCGTCCTTCGGCAACGAGTTTTGCACCCTTAGAGAATATCGCTGCGGTACCCAATCTCAGCGACAAGGGACGCGCCGGATACCGTGATTATCTTGCGAAATCTTCACCTCGTGCGTTCGCGCTGTCATCCTCAGGCGCATGGAGCTGGGCCGAAGAAGGCGACGACCCCTCGGATCGCGCACTCGTCAGCTGCCAGAAGAATAGTTCGACTACCTGCAAGCTGTATTCGGTCGACAATGATGTGGTGTGGGATGGCCACGCCGTGAGCCTGATCCCGCCCGTATCAATCAACTGAATGTGACTGTGCTTGATCGATCACTCTGTCCCTGCGAGTGTCGGTAGGCCGCTGGCCATGCGCTCTTTCAGGCCTTCGGTCGTCCGAAAATCTTTGCCAAACACAACGCGTAGTTGCGTGTCGCCTTGATGATAGTTCGGTCGTAACTGTGCAGCGACGCCCAGTGTATCTGCCAGCGATTGTGCAGCATCATAGCGATGCTTTGCGTACTCGATGCGAGTGACAGGTACACCAAACTCGTCATGATTGAGGACTCTCACGACCTGCCACTGCGGACCAGAGATCAGATCTCGTACCGATGTCGCCAGTCGGTTGACACCATTGCCGTTGACCAGTTCCAGCCGCAATCTTTTACTGCTATTGCTAGTACTAGTACTAGTGCTCGCTGATGACAGTGACGGTGCCAGCTCTGCCACTGTCGGCCTTACTTCCAGATGAGACGTTTTTGGAAAATCACATTGCGCCACATAGGGTTGTGTAAGCTCTCGGGGGATCGGGCGGATTAGCTCATACACACCATCAGTCAGTTTAACGACAGTATTTCTATCTTTGGAATCCAGTGCCCCTTTTGCTGGACGATGATTTTCATCGGTCAGCTGTCGGCCATCTTGTTCGCCGGATGTTTCACCGAGCTTCTCTTTTACCAGAACAAGCTTCTGACGCGCCGAATCATTATCCGGAGCGATCATCAATGCTCGCATCAGATTGTCTTTCGCCTGTACATAATCCCCGTTGAGATAGTGTGCGTAACCAAGATTTGCCAGTAAATACGCCTGATCGGGATACAAGGTCACGAGCGAGGACAGCAGGGCAATCGCCTGCGCCAGATCACCTCGGCGGGCAGCGATCACGGCAAGTGCGTTGCGCGATTCGGTATAGGCCGGATCAAAATCCAGCGCGCGTCGGTAAGCACGCTCCGCATCATCCAGTCGTCCTTCTCGCTGCAGATGGCGACCCAGCGCATGAAAAGCCGCGGCAGAATCAGCACCATCCTGAATGCGCGCATGTGGAATGATGCGCCCCTGCACCTCCCGTGACGACGACGCAGTACTGTCCGTATTCCATGGCAGCCAGGCGCAGCCAGATACAAGGCTGCTGCTCAACACAGTGATGGTGAGTAAGGGTATGTTTTTCATAGTCGCTTCTATGGAGGAGGTGATGCAAGATCAGTGTTGACCGGACATCATTGGTAAAAGAACACGATAAATCTGCATGGCGGCCGGCCCCACAAGAACCAGCATCAATGTCGGAAAAATCATGAAGATCAGAGGAAACAACAGCTTTAATGAAATCTTTGCTGCAGCCTCCTCAGCACGCTGGTGCCGTTTGGTGCGCAGGTTCTCTGAATGAATGCGCAGCGATTCCCCCATGCTGGTACCAAATCGGTCTGATTGGATCAACATAGCGACAAGGAGATCAATATCCTCGACACCGGTGCGTAGCGCAAGATTACGTAATGCTCTTTCTTTGCTGAATCCGGCGCGCAGTTCCATGATGACTAGCTGCAGTTCCTGTCCGAGTACATCGCTCTTGAGATGAATCTCGTCTGCGACACGGTGGAGCGCCGCCTCCAAGCCAAGGCCGGCCTCAACGCAGATTGTCAACAGGTCCAGAGCATCCGGGAAGTTGTCAAAGATCTCCCGTTGGCGAACTTCGATACGATGATTCAGAAACAAATTGGGTAAGTAATAGCCGACACAGGACGAAAGAAGAACCACGACTAACATCAGTGAGCTGCCACTGGACAGCAATGACTCACCACCATACAGCACACAGAGGAGCGGCATCGCCATGGCCAGCAAGCTTTTCGCGCCAAAGAAAATGAAAGGGGTTGCGTGACCACGCCAACCGGCATTGATAAACCGCAGGCGAATCGGCGAGTTCTCCCAGCCCTCCGAGGGCAGTGCCAATCTCGCGAGAGGCCGGCTGATCTTGACAACGCGCTCTACCCAGGCATTCGGAATGTCCGTATCTGTCCAAGTGCGCGCCTCAAGCTCAAGACTGGCAACGCGCTGCCTGAATTTATCAGGCATCAGCATCCATGCGACCATCGCGGCGATCGCTGCCCAAAGGAGAAAGACCGCGATCAAAAACAAAAAATATTGCGTGTCCATCATAGCTCCCTAGGCAACTAAACACGGATTTTCACGATCACTTTCATCCACAAAATACCGAGCAACATCAGCACACAGGCAGCAGACAGTATCAAGGGACCTGCGGGGTCATCGAGCAATCGATTTAGATAGTCCGGGCTAGTCAGCGCAAAGAGACCGCTTACTGCCACCGGAAGCAGGCAGAGAATCCAAGCCGACAATCTGCCCTCAGCCGACATCACACGTACATCGCCCAACAGCTTGATCCGCTGGCGCACGAGCTGACTTACCTTGCTCATCAGCTCGGACAGATTGCCACCGGCTTCGCGCTGTATGAGCACGGCGATCACCAAATATTGAAGATCGGGCAAAGGCACCCGATTGGCAAGTCGCTGCAGAGCCTCTGCCATCGAGAGACCGAAATTGACTTCGTCAGACACGATCCGAAACTCAGCAGCGAGGGGATTCGGCATTTCATCCGCCAACATCTGCAACGTCGAGGGCAAGGCATGGCCTGCACGCAAGCTGCGGCTGATCAGATCGGCAGCCTCTGGCAGTTGCAGCTCCAGCGCTTTCAGTCGCTGGCTGCGTCGGTGTTGCACTAACAGTACGGGAAGCAAGGCGGCTAGTGTCCCAATGCTCGCGAGCATCAGCGTCGGCAACATAAGCAGCTTAGCAACGATGTAGGCCACGAGGAATGACAGCGCGGAAAAGGAGAGAAGTTCTGCGACAGACCAGCCAATACCCGACTGCTGCAGAAAAATCTGTAGTCGCAGCATGCCCGGCAGCCTGCGTAGTAGAACATCCATAGAAGCTGACTGCGATAGCCGATTGTCTTTCAAAATCCCGGTCGTATCGCGCTGCTTTACACTCTCTCTGGTATGCACCTCTTTGATGCGGCGGCTCAGTCTTCGCGCTGCATCGCTTTGTGTAGAGAACCACCATTGCCAGCCTGCTTCGGTCGCCAGCGCCACGGCTATGAACACCAGCACCGCCACTGCGTAGTAAAGGATATCCATCAAGTATCTCCAAGGATCTCAGCTACTCGAAAAAGCGTGTCGGATCATAGGTACTCTCAGGAACGGCAACGCCGAACTCACGCAGTCTCTGGTCAAATTGCGGATAAATGCCGGTTGCACAAAAATGTCCGAGCACCTTGCCATCAGCACTCACGCCGCTGCGCTTGAACTGGAAAATTTCCTGCATCGTGATGGTCTCGCCCTCCATCCCCGTGACTTCCTGCAGACTCACCAGCTTGCGACTGCCATCGGTAAAGCGCATGATCTGTATCACCACTGTGATCGCTGCGGCGATCTGCTGCCGTACGGCGCGAGGTCCCAGATTCGCATTGGCCATGCCCACCATGTTCTCCAGCCGCGCGAGCGCATCCCGCGGCGAGTTTGCGTGAATAGTCGCAAATGAGCCTTCATGACCAGTGTTCATGGCCTGCAGCATGTCGAGCGCTTCTCCACCGCGCACCTCGCCTAGGATGATGCGATCAGGTCGCATCCGAAGCGCGTTCTTTACTAGCGCACGCTGTGAGATCTCACCTTTTCCTTCGATATTTGGCGGGCGAGTCTCCAGCCGGACCACATGCGGCTGCTGAAGCTGCAGCTCTGCTGCATCCTCGATGGTGACAATGCGCTCGTCCGCGGGTATGAATCCTGACAGTACATTCAGCAACGTCGTCTTGCCGCTCCCCGTGCCACCTGAAATCAGCATGTTCACCTTGGCCTTGGACAACGAATCAAGCAACTGCGAAATCGGAGGAGTCAAACTACGGAAATTCACCAGATCATTCACGGTCAGTGGCTTGACCGAAAATCGCCGGATGGACAGCATGGGTCCGTCGAGTGCCAGAGGGGGGATAATGGCATTCACCCGGGAGCCATCGGGAAGGCGCGCATCGACCATCGGGCTCGATTCATCGATTCGTCTTCCCACTCGCGAGACGATTTTTTCTATCACCTTGAGCAAATGATCGTCATCATTAAAAGTGATCGGGGTCAGCTCCAGCTTACCTCTGCGCTCGACATAGATCTGGCTATGCGTGTTCACCAGAATGTCTGATACCGTCGGATCGGTCAGCAGAGGCTCCAGGGGGCCAAAGCCCAGCATCTCATGCTGCATGTCGACCACCAGCTGTCGTCGCTCGGCTTGATTGACCAAGATCTTTTCATCATCAATCAGCCGCTCGACAAGGTGCGACAGCTCCCGCCGGAACTGCTCGGATGACAGCTGCTGCAAACGCTCAAGATCAATCCGCTCAAGCAAGGTCTGATGCAAATGATGCTTGAGCTGCTGATAGGACGGTGAATGAAAGTTCATCTCACTGGCATGAGCGGGCTTGATTGGCGACACGACTGCCAGTCTTTCTCGATAACTCATTCATCGTTCTCCTTGAGTTTGCGCGGAATACACGTGGATAAAGAAGCTGCTCAATGTGTGGCTTGGCCAGTAGTGTTGCGGACAAAAATGCGGCGGATGATGCTGCCAGCAGATGGCGCGTTACTGTCGACCAGTCGGTTCACCCACTCCGCAAGGCTCTTGGACACCGAGCTGCTGCGCGCTAGCTGAAGCACTGGCACGCCTTGATTGATCGAGTCATTCACAATGTCATAGTTATTCGGCACGCGATAGGCGACACGCAGATCAAGTACCCGCTCCAGCTCAGCCAGCGTGACAGCTGCTGAGTTCTCATGACGATTCAGTGTTAGCTGTATCTTGTCGCGCCGGTAGCCCAACGAGGAAAAAATATCGAGCAGGCGACGCGCATTGCGTAGGTAGGGCAGAGACTGCTGCAGCACAGGGAAGATCAAGTCGGAACTGTCGAGCGCGCGTATGCTCACCGTATTTACCTGCCGACCCATGTCGATCACAATGAATTCGAAATGACGTCTTGCAAGCTGCAATACGCTATCGAAATTCTCAGGACGAATCTCCTCAACGGGATCCGGATTATCTGATGCCGCCAACAAGCTGAAATTGGGCGATACGCGGAGCGCACCAGACTCCAGCAGATTGATATCCAAACGAGTTCCTGCGGCACACACATCGGCCAGCGTCATCGCGGGCTTCTGGTCAGACACATACAGCGCAGCATCACCAAACTGCTGGTTAAGATCGATTAGCAGTACCCGCTTCCTGCCAAGCGTTGCCAATGCATGCGATAGATTGGCGGCAATGAAGGTGGCTCCGCTTCCGCCCTTGCATGAGATAAACGACAGTATCTTTCCATCTTCTGTCGCCGATGCCTCGATCTTTTGTGAAATACGCTCGATGGCCACCTCGATATCCGACTGCAGCACGGGCAGTGGCAAGACCTCGCGCACACCCGCACGCATTGCGGCGATCAGCGTCTCTGGTGAACGATCTGATGACAGCAACATCATCACCGCTTTGGGGAACTGCTGTGCAAGCCGCTCCATCATTGCGACGCCCTCTCCCGGGAAGCTGGACGAATCGAAGATCACGATATCCGGCGTGGAAAGCGCCGCCAGACCCGACTCAGCCTGCATGCTAGGCAGACCAGGCATCGCGACCACCGGAGGCTGCAGCCTCTCGCAAGCACGCGTTATCAGCGAAATCAGATCAGCGTTGGTGGAGAGTATGAAGGCTTTCATGGTTCACCTAGAGGGTATCGTTTCCATCGTGATCATCCGCAGCTGGCTGAGTCCATAGCCTCTCGAGTCAGCGTGGTCGTGAATGCGGGCAGTGGGATCTCAGGTGGCAAAAAAGGAATGACGGTCTTGATCTTCAATCCCGATCTAATAGTCACCGTGGCGGAGACACACGGCGTACCTCCGGTATTGCTGCTCTCGCTGCATCCGGTGGGCGTATAACCGATCTGAACATCACTCTCGGCAAGCGTGGGCATCACCTGCCGCATACGCTGCAGGATGCGGCTGTCATCTTTGCCGCAGACAATGGCGACACGCGCCCCCAGAGTCGTCGCCTCGTTTGCAGAGCTCATCACATAAAGCGCACGACCCAGCTCGAACACGCCGATCAACAAAATAAACAGGCCGCCAAAAGCTGCCACCAGCGCGAACTCGACGGCCGTTGCGCCCCGCTGCCACCGGCGAAGCGCTTGAGGACTCGTGTGACTCCTCACCCTGCCTGCCTCATCACAGCCTCTATCGGGCCAAAGGTCATCGTCGGTCCGGTCGTCACCAGAGGCAGACCAATGAACGGAAATTGATAGCTCTGTATGCGTACTGCGACGAGATGTATTGTCCCTTCCCCGGTGGCGACACTGCGATAGCTATCCTGATTGGTACCCGTGCAATCGCTCCAGGTCTTGCGGTCACAGATCTTGATCTGTGCGATTGACAGATTAGGCACCAACGCAGGGCCAGTGCAATCAACGTTGCCGTGTACCGCGAGACAACGCGCATCCTCTTGCAAGCCTGCGTAACCGTCGTTATCAGGACTCTGTGAAGACAACAGCCGCGCAGATGCCCTGACTGATTTGACCAAGGTGTTGTAGTTGTAGATCGCCCGCCCGTATTCCACGACACCAAATGCGAGTAACAGCATCGGCAAGAGAAGAATCGCGAATTCGACCGCAGCAGTACCGGACTGATAGGCCCAGGCTCGACGGCGATAGGGCGTGGATGGGATCGCAGGCATCGTCGTCTCACTTCACCAATGTCGCTACCGGCGGCCCACTGGCATTGGATCCGCCGGGTAAACCATAGGATGCGCAGGGACTGTTCGGTGTACTTGCATCGCCCAGATATTCGAGCATCATGCGAGGATACTGGGTGCCGCCACCGCCATTTCCGCCACCGTTACCGCCGCCACTATTTCCTCCGCCACTCCCACCACCACTGCTACCTCCTTTGCCGTTACCGTTGCCACCGGTATTTGCAGTAACTGTCGGACTGGATGCTGTGGTGCCACCTGATCCAACGCCTAGGTTGTTACTCATCGGATGCAGTAGAAAAAAGCATCCCCAAGAAGCGATGGGCATTTTGTTGTTCACCACATTGCTGCAATCCACCAATGGCGCCGGCATCAATCTTCTGCTTTGACCATGATCCTTCAGGAAATTTGAGTCCTTGATGGTGCCTTGCGTCTTCAGGCCAGCGACCGAATCTGTCTGATAAGGCGCATTGACAGCGCGTTTGGCTGCAAAATTACTGAAGGCATTTTTCCCAGCAGTCCAAGTGGTGGTGGTGTAGGCGTAGCCGCTGGAATCAGGCGGCGAATCATCAGGATTCAAATTACCCTGGTATATGCCAAAGCGAGTGTTGTAGTCATTGGCCAGCGAAGCTATCGCGCCGCTCTCTCCCACCAAGCTATTTGCTGCGGGTACGTTGCATGCTCCGCCACCCCGCAGTTGTTCCGCCAGCTCACTTGCGCCGCCGCTGGGTGGCGTGAAATCTATCCATTTGAAGACGCTCTGCGAGGTGCCGGTGGTGTCGTTCGGGTCGACGGCACCCATGTACCAATTGCCAACAACCAGTGTGGTGACGTTGCTGCACACACCGACCGGGAGTGAACATGTGGACTGGGAAGGCTTCAAGCTTGCCACGGCGGTGGCGCTCACCTGCTGAGCGTCGATTGCATCGCCGGGCAGTATGCTCAACACTTGAACAAACCAAGTCGGTATACCAGTTCTCACCGCCGTGCACCGCACATAGCGTATGGATTTGGCAGCACTGCCAATGGCACCTGCGCTGCCATATGAACCAGCACTGTTATCTGCACTGAACTCGATGCTGCCTGACTCGCTGTAACTCACCGCCGATTCCTGGAATAGTGCCTTGTGGCGACCGCCAGCGGTAGCTCCAGCGGCTTGGGCAAGAAGAAGCTGGTTGTCATTCGCTCCGGTCAATTCCTGTGCAGCCGCAAGCGCGCAGGCATCCGCGCTGTTTTGCAACTCGCTTTTGACGACGTAGAGCTTGCCCAGATCAAGAGCAAGACCAGTTATTCCGATCATTGCGAGCAGCGCAATACCCACCAGCACAGCGACCGCACCCGACTGGCGATCACGCGATGGCGGTCTTCTCAGCGTTCGCATACTGTTGGCAGACAAGCGGGCTCTCATGATGCGCAATGTCTCAACGACCGACACCAATGACAAAGCCATTGTTGTTCTGCGGCGGTTCCTTGAAACTGCCACGATATCGGCCCACGGCCTCGCGCGAAGCATTGCCATCCATGGCTTCGGGAACTGCTTTGCTCGCGGCGTCGGGGTTGAGTGTCTGACGCGCGACTGCTAACCGTGCTGATTCGCCGAACTGGCTATCCCATTGAGGGGTGGTCTGCACACAAGCAGTCAGGCTGCACAGTGCGCACACTGCCAAAGAAAACTTGACGAGTAGGTTCTTCACCAACGCTCTCCTTATTTGACTTCGAAGCCATCAGCAGCATTGCCTGGCTTGCCGCTGCCGGGCGCGGGTTTGCCTTCGAGCTTCCCACCCAGGAAAAGCTCGCTGCGACTAGGGTCTGTATGACCATCCGTCGGCAGCCTCACGGCACCATTCAGAGGCTTGACCAGGCGCGGTGTGACTACAAACACCAGCTCAGTGCGGTCTTGCTGGAAGTCTGTGCTGCGGAACAACGCACCGATCAGCGGTATCTCACCGAGGATCGGGAATGCCTTGATATTTGCTGTACGGTTGTTCTTGATCAGTCCACCGATCGCAAAACTTTGGCCATCGGCCAACTGGACGGTGGTTGATGCTCTGCGAGTGGTGATCAATGGCAGCAGCGCGGTCGCGGTATTGGTGAGGTTGCTGATACCGACGCCCTCGCGCGACAGCTCCGACACTTCGGGAGAGACTCTCAGGTTGATGCGGCCGCCTGCCAGTACCGTCGGCGTGAATTTCAGTCCAACGCCGAATTCCTTTTCTTCGAGCGTGATGCGATTGCTCAGCGCGTCCTGTGCCACGGGTATCAGAATTTTTCCGCCAGCGAGGAAGCTACCCTCTTGGCCGCTGATGGCCATCACATTAGGTTCGGCCAGTATTTTCACTAACCCGTCTTTTTTCTCAGCTTCCAGCTTCAGCTGGGTGCCGGTTGCACGCTGCGCAGTAACGGAACCGGCAAGCGTATTGGTTAGAAACTGTGTCAGCAGGCTATAGGTCCACATACCGCTGCCGACACTGCCCTGAACGCCCGCACCCAGCTTGTCGATCAGAGTCTTTGACACCTCAGCGATCTTCACCTCCAGCATCACCTGCTGCGCGCTGCCGACACTGAGCAGATTGATCACTCTGACCTGTTGCTGCTGCAAGTTGGACTGAATCTGCTGATTACTCTGCGCGGTCGCCTGATTGGCCATGCCTTCTTGCTGAGCAGCCGTGCTCATCAACGCCGGGCGACGTACATAAGCAGTTGCCAGATCGACGGCTCTGCTGACAGCAATGGCATCACTGACCGTGCCGGACAACACCAGGCTGTCTGCTGCAGCTGTCACTCGAATATCCTGCTCCTCGGGCATCAGCTCACGGAAAGTCGCGATCAGTGCGCCAGGATCCATCGTTACTTCCACATCAATCACGCTGCAACCGCCTGTCTTGCCTTGCAAGATCATGTTCGTCGCGCCGATCGATACACCCAGCAGATAGAGCGTCTCAGGTGAGACCAGCATCGCCTGAGCGACATTCGGATTGCCCAGCGTGCGATTAGTGACCTGCTCCGGCAAACGAAGCAATGTCGATTTGCCGATGGGCAGAGATATTTTCGCTGGAGAGGCAACCTCTCCATTACAGGTCAGGCCAGTCATCATAGGGGTCGCTGCAGGCTTTGCCTGAGCTGACGCCTCTCTGACCGGAGAAACAGCGAAGATCAGTGCCGCCAGCAATGCAGTGCCGAGGGGCCGTGGTGTCAGCAAGTGTTCAGAGAACTTCATGAGGTTTTCCTTCGCTGTGCAGAGGGCGGGTCAGTAACACTCCTGCGAGCTGCGCAGGCCATTGAGGACGCCGATGCAGTCGGCGCTCTTGACGCTCGGTGGGGCGGCAGTGACTGGCTCCGTAGCAGGCGTCACCGGGCGAGTGGGTGTCCGACGCGGCTGAGAGCTCGCACGTTTTGTTGCAGCAGGCTTTTCCGCTGACGAAGTGCCCGTCATCGATGATTGCAGTGCCAACAAATCCGTCTTGGTCGCGCCCACAGTGCGTATCGCATTCGGATCCACCTGGTTGCGCAGCACCAGTGACAAGCTGCCGACACTGCGCGCCAGATCGATCTTTTCGGCTTCCTCTGGCGTGACTTCCAACGTGACCGCATTCACCACGCGTGGCTTGGTCTCGTCACGGCCGACCTCCTGTGCGACCGCCAGCACCAGTATTTTTTCGAGCACGATCTTCGAAATATTCTGGTCACGGTTGGTACGATCGCCTTCTTTTTGCGTATTGACGATGATGTCCACGTAATTACCGGGCAATGCAAATCCGGCGACACCGATGACGTCATTCACCCTCACGGTGATTGCGCGCTTACCCTCGGCGATCACGGCAGACAGTCCACCCTGGGTACCAAGCGGGGCCAGCTTCGCATCGAGCACTGGCTCGCCACGCTGCAGCGCGCTCTTGATTACCCGACCCTCAAGCTTGCTGATATCTGCATACGATCCCGGCGGCAGACTGTCCTTGGGCCAGTCGACCAGCTTGACAAGTTCGGGGGCGAGCCGCTGCCCCAGACTGATCTCGGTAGCGGCCACCGCAATGCGGGTCACGCCGCTGCTGGACTGGTGGTCTAGCCAGCGGGCCGCCAGTATCACTGCCATCAGACCGGACAAGATGGCCACGGCGAGGACGATGAGTGTTCTTGTGTTTTTCATGCAGCCTCCTGCAGGATGTCTTCAATGGCTTGCAATCAGCAGGGCCAGGACAGTTCCTGTCGCAATCACTGCCCCATAGGGAATCAGCAGACTCTTGTTCTGCGCTGAAGCTTTTGCATTCGTAGTGGGACGCACACTCCGGTGGCGCAGGCAAATTCCGAACTGCCTGATTCGCTTCGGATCTCCGTGCATCTGCCACTGGAACAAAGTGATCACCCAGAGACCACCAATCAGCGCGGTCAGCAACGCAATATCCAGCGTCAGCGCTGCACCTGAATACAGGCCTATCACTCCCATCAGCTTCACGTCACCCGCCGCCATGCCTTTGAGCAGATACAACGGCATGAAGACCATCAGCCCGACCAGACCCCCGAGCAGTGATGCGGTCAGTCCCTGACCGCCGGGCGCGAATACTGACAGCATCAGCGCCGCCGCGGCACTAGGTGCGAGTAAGTGGTTTGGTATGCGCCAGTGTCTTAGGTCACACCAAGCCGCACAGATCACGGTGACCATCAAACCGGCGAGCGCCACGTGAGCAGGTAAGCTGTTGGCGAGTAATTTCATATCCTCGTCATCCCTTGTATAGGGCGCCTCAAGCGATGCAGTGATTTCTATTGCCTGCTGCCCGACGCGCCCGTCATCACATCAAGCTGCAGGGGTCAACGCTGTAACAATGGCATCAAATGCACTCTTGATCTTGCCGCCTAGGTTGCTGACCACTGTCACGATCACCGCCGCAATCAGCGCAACGAAAATGCCGTACTCGACCGCGGTCGCGCCCTGCTCGTCAGCCAGGAAATCACTCACTTTTTCCACTAGAAATTTCATAGGTCAGCTCCAAATGACAGGTAAGAAAATCGAAGCCTGGCCTTGTGCCGGGTCACTTGAGGCTTCCTCTCGGGACTTCCCATTTGGCGCCAGCAGGATCAGACTTCTGTTTTGCCGACTCGCCAGAACACCGGCAACCCGGACTTACTGACAAATATTGCTTATTTGTCATCACGGAGTGTAGGGAGAGTGAGCACTCCCGGAAATAGCGCAATTGCACTAGAGTGTGTATTTAATTACTAACACTTCAGAGAAAAATAAATACATATGCCGAGGGTAAACACTCACCTAAGTCTGTTTTTTTACCCTCAAATAGACTCAGTTCCCGCAGCGTTGCACTGCCGTTGCTCCGATACCTGCCTCAGAAAAAAGGAAGCCCGATGAAAGCCACGGAAATCAGCCGCCGTCCGAAAAAGCAGCCTGACGCACACAGTGACGGCCACGACGGGCACAGCCATGCAGCTCCCCACGCCGCTGTCGATGACAAGCCGTACACCGACCCGGTCTGCGGAATGAAGGCCGCAGCCAACCCTGACAAGTCGGCGGTGCACGACGGCCAGACCTATTTCTTCTGCAGCACCCGCTGCGTCGCCAAATTCAATGCCGACCCGATGCGTTACCTGTCACCCGACAGAAAAGACGAAGCCACCGGGCCGGCCGATGCGATCTACACCTGCCCGATGCATCCGGAAATCGAGCAGGTCGGTCCGGGCAGCTGCCCGATCTGCGGCATGGCGCTAGAGCCCCTGCACGCAACGATGGAGGAAGACACTACCGAGCTGGACGACATGACGCGCCGCTTTGGGTTCAGCCTCGTGCTGTCGCTGCCCTTGCTGCTGCTGACGATGGGCGAGCTAGTGGGCATGGATGCCACAGCGCTGCTCGGACAGCAGGCCAGCGCATGGCTTCAGGGCTTGCTGGCAACGCCGGTGGTGCTCTGGTTCGGCTGGCCCTTCCTCGAGCGCGGCGCACAGTCATTCAAGAGCGGTCACCTGAACATGTTCAGCCTGATATCGATTGGCGTGATCGCCGCATGGCTGTTCAGCGCAGTTGGTCTGCTGTTCCCGAACGTGCTACCCGAGGCCTTCAAGATGTATGGCATGGCGCCGCTGTATTTCGAGGCCGCCGCCGTGATCGTGACATTGGTGCTGCTCGGCCAAGTGCTGGAACTGCGCGCACGCTCCCGCACGAATGCGGCGGTCAGGTCGCTGCTCGCCTTGGCACCTGCCACCGCAGTCCGTGTCGGTGTCGATGGCAGCGAAAAAGAAGTACCGCTGACCGAGGTGCGCATCGGTGACCCGTTGCGCGTGAAACCGGGAGCAAACGTGCCTGTCGATGGCGTAGTCAGCGATGGTCAGTCCACCGTCGATGAATCCATGCTGACCGGCGAGCCCACGCCAATCGCAAAACAGGCAGGCAGCAGCGTGTCGGCGGGCACGGTGAATCAACAGGGTTCATTCGTGATGCGCGCAGAACGCGTCGGCGCCGATACTTTGCTGTCGCAAATCGTGAATCTGGTGAATCAGGCTGGACGATCGCGCGCACCGATACAGAAACTCGCCGATCAAGTGTCGGGCTGGTTCGTACCTGCGGTGATCGCCATTGCCTTGCTGGCCTTCGTCATATGGGCTGTGGTCGGACCCACACCGGGACTCGCCAACGGTTTGGTCGCGGCAGTGTCCGTGCTTATCATTGCCTGCCCCTGCGCACTGGGACTGGCAACGCCAATCTCCATCATGGTAGGCGTCGGCCGCGGCGCGCGTGAAGGCGTGCTGGTGAAAGATGCCGAAGGACTGGAGCTGATGGAGAAGGTCGACACACTGGTTGTCGACAAAACGGGCACACTGACCGAAGGCAAGCCGAAAGTGCAGCAGATCATCGCCGCCGAGGGATTTGCTCGCGCGGACGTACTGGTACTCGCAGCCGCGTTAGAAAAAATGAGCGAGCATCCACTGGCGCAAGCCATTCTGGGGCATCTGATCTCACAAGGACTGCCGGTGTTACCCGTTGAAGGATTCACTTCAGTGACGGGTAAAGGCGTTCGTGGCAGCATCGATGGCCAGCCGGTATTGCTTGGCAACGCTCTGCTGATGAAAGAAGCGGGCATCGACATCAGTGCACTCGACGCCAAAGCAGATGAGTTGCGTGACCTTGCTCACACCGTGATGTTCGTCTCGGTCGGTGACCGTTTTGCGGGGCTGATCAGCGTGGCCGACACCATCAAGCCCGAGAGCCGCGAAGCGATACGCCTGCTCCATGCGGAAGGCATGAAGATCGTGATGCTCACCGGCGACAACACCAAAACGGCACGGGCTGTCGCCGTGAGCCTGGGCATCGATACCGTGCAGGCAGAGGTACTGCCCGAGGACAAATATCGTCATGTACAGGCACTACAACAGCAGGGGCATGTGGTTGCAATGGCCGGCGATGGCGTGAACGACGCGCCTGCACTGGCGCAGGCAAATGTCGGTATCGCGATGGGTACAGGCACCGACATCGCCATGAATAGCGCACGCATCGTGCTGGTGAGAGGCGATTTGCGCGGCATTGCGCGCGCGCGTCAGCTATCGCGCGCCACCATGCGCAATATCCGACAAAACCTGTTCTTTGCATTTGTTTACAACTTTGTCGGCGTACCCATCGCTGCGGGAGTGCTGTACCCGTCGCTGGGCTTGCTGCTATCACCGATGATCGCCAGCGCGGCGATGAGTCTCTCCTCAGTGTCCGTCATTGCAAATGCACTGCGACTGAAGAACGCTGAGCTGTGAGACGATGCGCGAGCAAAAGCGCAGCAGTCGTGAAAGCCGCGTTGAGCGCACGCCTTCACTGCGCCTGTTCTACGCGCTGTGGCCAGATGAACCGACACGCGCACGACTGGCGGAGCTGCAGGCCGACATCAACGGTCGCAAGGTGGACGCCGCCAATCTGCACCTGACACTGGCCTTTCTCGGTAATCAGCCGCGTGATTCGCTGATGCTGCTCGAGGGCATACTGCAATCGCTCATGCTGAATCCGTTCACATTGACGATTGATGAATACGGCTACTTCAGCAAACCACGCATCGTCTGGGCGGGACCTTCATCGCCACCGGAAACGCTCATCTCCTTGCAATGCGCGCTGTGGCAATCGCTGCTGGACAATGGTGTACCTTTGAAGCCGGCGGCAGTTTTCAAGCCGCATGTGACACTTGCGCGCGATGCCGAGCGCCTCGATCGCCTATGGAAAAATAATCTGGAATGGACGGTCGACACCATCGCACTGGTGGAATCCACAGCGATTCCCGGCGGCGTACGTTACCGGCCTGTCGCCACCCGGTCGCTCTGATCAGCTGATATCGGATATCGGCTGTGTCTGCGCTGCTGGTGCGTCAGCGCGATCTGCCAGTTTGCGGAGCGCGTGCGCCGCAGCCACAAAACCGAAGCTCGCCGTGACCACGACGGAAGAACCGTAACCTGCGCAGCTGAGCCCGGTAACGCCTTCATCGCTGCCATCATTGCCGCCCTCTTCGTCCGTTGCACAGACCTCGGGCATGGTCACCGGCTCGGAGGAATAGATCGCATCGATGCCAAACTTGTGCTTGGTGCCGCGCGGGAAGCCATGTACCCGTCGCAGCTGCTTGCGCACACGCGCCAGCAGCGGCTCTTGCTCAGTACGCGACAAGTCGCAGACCTCGATACGCGTGGGATCAGTCTGCCCGCCTGCGCTGCCTACCGTGATGAGCGGTATCTGGTGCTGGCGGCAGTGCACAATCAGAGCTGTCTTCGCGCGCGCATCGTCGATCGCATCGATCACATAATCGAAACGTCCCGGCGGAATCATGGCGGTGACATTCTCGGCATCGATGAAGTCCTCGACACAGTGCACCTTGCAGAACGGATTGATCTGCGCGATACGTGCTGACAGGGCTTCGACCTTCGCCTGCCCCAAGGTGTCGGTCAGTGCATGAAGCTGGCGGTTCACATTGGATTCCGCCAGATGATCGAGATCGATCATCGTGATCTCGCCAATCGCACTGCGCACCAGCGCTTCAACGATCCATGAACCGACACCACCGACGCCGATGACGCAGACGTGCGCACGACGAAAGGCCGCCAAGCCGTGATCGCCATACAGGCGCGCAATGCCGCCGAAGCGACGCTCGAGGTCGATATCGTCTGTCGGTGCTGGATTAAGGGGAAGTACACTGGCCATGCCAGCATTTTAACGGACGACCAGCGCGGCGATGCTCTAGACTAGCGGGTCTTATGCCGATTGTCCTGCCGCAGTTGTCCCCTTTGCTCCGACTGATTGCCGTCGCCGTCACGGCGCATGTGGCGCTGGGCGCGGCACGGGTTACGACCGCGCTGTATGCGCTGTCGCTGCAGGCGTCCGCCTTTACAGTCGGCACGCTGATCGCCTTGTTCGCGGTATTCCCCATGCTGCTGGCCGTGCCCATGGGACGCGTAATCGACCGTATTGGTGTGCGCCGGCCACTGATGGCGGGCTGTCTGCTGGCCTCGGCAGGCGTGGTGCTGGCCGCCACGGTGCGTGGGCTGACGGTGCTGTACCCGGCGGCGATACTGATCGGCACCGGCTTCATGGCCATCTTCATCGGCGCGCAGCACGCGGTTGGCGCGCTCGCACCTGCAGATCAGCGAACGGCCAGCTACAGCCGTCTGTCGCTGGGCTTTTCGATTTCATCTTTCACCGGCCCGCTGATCGCGGGTTTCGTGATCGACCACAGCCACTACTCGGTCGCTTATCTCTGCTGCGGTGCTTTCACGCTGACGGCATTCCTGCTGTCGGCCAGCGGCGCCTTGCGCGGTCTTCCTGTCTCGACTGCTCCCGCCAACCAGAGCAAAGGCAGCCCCCTGCAACTGCTGCGCGACCGCGAGCTGCGCCGTATTTACCTTGTCGGCATCCTGCTGGCCGCTGCCTGGGATCTGTTTACCTTCGTGACGCCTGTGCGCGGCTCGCAACTAGGCTATTCGGCATCGACGATAGGCATGATCCTCGCAACCTTCGCCGCAGCGACCTTCGTGGTTCGGCTGGCCATGCCGGGCATCGTCAGGCGTTATCGCGAGTGGCAAGTGTTGACGGCCGCGTTGAGCATTGCCGCCTGCTGCTACCTGCTCTTCCCTTTTACCGAGCAACCGTGGGCGCTGGCTGCAACCGCTTTTGTGCTGGGTCTTGCACTAGGCTCAGGCCAGCCCAATGTGCTGGCGCTGCTGCATACCAACGCACCGCCCGGACGCGGTGCGGAAGCGATAGGAATTCGCGCTACCATAGGCAATGCGAGTTCCGCATTTTTGCCGCTGGCCTTCGGCGCGGCAGGCGCGACGCTGGGCTTGCTGATCGTGTTCTGGGGACTGGGCGCCATCATTGCCTGCGGCGTGCCGCTGGCGGCGCGCAAGGCGCTCTCGCTCTCGCGTGCGCAAGACCAGTCGTCAAAATTTAACTAGCTACTTGATTCATCAACAGGAAAAAAGATGTCTATCGCCGACCTTCGCCGCGACTATAGCCACGCCACGCTCTCCGAACATGATGTCGATCCGGATCCGATCAGGCAATTCGAGCACTGGTTCCAGCAAACGCTGACGGCAGAGGTACCCGAGCCGAATGCGATGAGTCTTGCTACCGTCGGCAAAGACGGCAAACCCTCGCTCCGCATCGTGCTGCTCAAGGATGTCGATGCGCGGGGCTTTACCTGGTACACCAATTATGAAAGTCGAAAGGGTGAGGACTTGCTGGCCAATCCGCAGGCTGCACTGACTTTTCACTGGATACCGCTCGAGCGTCAGGTACGCATCGAGGGCCGTGTAGAAAAGGTCGATGCTGCGGAGAGCGATGCCTATTTCAACATTCGTCCGATCAAGAGCCGATTAGGTGCGATCGCATCAGCACAAAGCCGGCCTATCGAAAGCCGCGAACTGCTGGAAAAACAGTTCACCGATGCCGAGGCACAGCATGGGGATCATCCGCCACGCCCCGCGCACTGGGGTGGCTATCGCCTGGTGCCTGAATGGATCGAATTCTGGCAAGGTCGCCGCTCTCGGCTTCATGATCGTATCGTTTACACGCGCCAGCCAAACGGGCAATGGAGCCGCCAGCGATTGCAACCCTGATCGCTGAATTTTCTTGGCGCAAATATTGTTGTTGGGTTAGAGCCATATCAACATCCCTGAGATGGATGAGCTTCATAGTCAGCCGCTGGAGGCGACTATCGAATGTTCTGGGAAAAAAAATTTCATCAGTGGGTAGCGCAGATGCGTGGCGACACCCGGCTGCCGGTGCGGGTGCGCTTGTGGAATGGAAGTCAGTTTGATTTGGGTATCAGCGCACCCGAGGTAACGATACGCATACCTTCGCCATCGTCACTGATCTATCTGCTGAATCCCTCGCTGGAAAGTCTCGGTCGCGCTTATGTCGAGGGCAAGCTGGAGGTCGAGGGCAGGCTGCAAGCCATCATTGAAGTCGCCAACGCACTGTCAGAAAAAGGACTGGCCACTGGCTCGCGTCTCGGTCAGCTGTTCAAGCCACGCGCTCATACCCGTGGACAGGACAAATCAGCGATCGAGTATCACTATGATGTGTCGAATGAGTTCTACCAGAGCTTCCTAGATCCGGCGATGGTGTACTCCTGTGCGTACTTCGAGCATGGAACGGAAGATCTGCTCACAGCACAGCAAAAAAAAATCGATCACATTCTCACCAAAATCCACGTCCGTCCCGGGGATACGTTACTGGACATCGGCTGCGGCTGGGGTGCTCTGGTCATACGGGCGGCAGGGCATTTCGGCGCGCGCTGCACAGGGATCACACTGTCTAAAAATCAGCAGGCTCTTGCGACCGAACGCGTGGCCGCCGCCGGTCTGTCGGATCAAGTCAGTATCAGGCTGCTGGATTATCGCGATGTCGATGGTCAGTTCGACCGCATCACCAGCGTCGGCATGTTCGAGCACGTGGGGCTCAAGAATTTGCCTGTCTATTTTCGAAAGATCACCAGTCTGCTCAACGAAGATGGTCTCGCAATGAATCACGGGATCACGACCACCAACACCGACCACAGCACTGCTCGCCACGGCGCCGGCGAATTCATCGAGAGCTACGTATTTCCTCATGGTGAGTTGCCGCACATCGGCGCTGTGCTGACTGCCATGCAGGATAGCGGACTAGAAGCGCTGGATGTCGAGAACCTACGCCGGCATTACGCACGCACTTGCGCGCTATGGGCAGAGAATTTCGAGAATCATGGCGCGCATATCCGTACGCTGGTGGATGAAAAACGCTACCGGATATGGCGAGTCTATCTCGCTGGCTGCGCACACGCATTCCAACATGACTGGATATCGCTTAACCAGATCGTCTGCGGCAAGGCCGGACGCGATGCTGATGTCCTACCCTGGTCAAGGCGCTACATGTACGGTACCTGAGTTATTTTTTTGCCCGGTCGGTGAAGATCTTACGGAATTTGGTCACCTTGGGCGCCACCACGAAAGCGCAGTACGATTGCATCGGGTGATTGATGAAATAGTTTTGGTGATAGTCCTCGGCGCGGTAAAAGATCGGCGCCTCGGCCAGCTCGGTGACAATGGGCGCATCCCAAACATGCGCCATTTCGGCAATGACCTGCTTCGCCATCTTCATTTGCTCAGCGTCATGGGTATAGATTACGGAGCGGTACTGCGTACCCACGTCATTACCCTGACGATTGAGCGTGGTCGGATCATGAATCGTGAAAAACACTTCAAGGATCTCGCGAAAGCTAGTCTTCGTCGGATCAAAATGAATACGCACGACTTCTGCATGACCCGTATCGCCACCACACACTTCTTCGTAGGTCGGATTTGGGTTGCGCCCGCCGCTGTAGCCGGATTCGACATGGCTCACGCCAAGCATCTGCTGAAAAACTGCCTCGAGACACCAGAAGCAGCCGCCTCCCAGCGTACCTATCTGCAATGCAGTGTCTGACTGATGATTCATATGCTCGCTCATAGCTGTTCCGGATCATGGCCACAGCCATTGTAACGAATTCAGCCAGGTGCTACTCGGTCGATCTGCAGGGCGCTCAATCACTCGGCCACAGGTCGGTATGGTGCCGCCGTATATGCCGCAATCCCAGAAAAAATGAAGTCTCCGGATCGCGGTTAGGGATACGATAAAACCCATCGGCCTTCAAGTGATGCAGCGCCATCGCAGTCAATTGAAAAGCGAGCTGCTCATCCATGCCGAGCGGCTCTCTGTGGTCGAAAATATCGTATCCCGTGATTTTCGTAAGCTTGCGGATTTCCTCTGATTTCGCCCTGTCCTCCTGCGCCACATTGAAATTGGCCCAGGCCCATTTCCAGCTGCCCGAATTCTGGGAATATGAGCCTACATACAGGGTATCCGCATCGACCATAGTCTGCCCCCGCTCATTCTCGAATCGCAGCTTGCCCGTGCTTTGATCAAAGGCCCAGCGTGCCCAGCGGAACAGGCGATACTCGGCTGCGAGCCGCTGCTGCTTGGTCTGTAGCTCATTCATTGCCATCGCTGCAAACTGATTGAATTCCTCTTCGCTCATCGCTTTCTCCTCGACAGATCGTTAATAAAATTGCCAATATATTAATATTAGCAACGTTCATCTGTCGCTTTGAACGAATCTGCGTTGAATGTGGCAAGCTGGCCACTCCCGGCAGACCATCCCCGACAGCAAAGAGAAAAAGAACTCGATCGCAATGGGTTTATGGCGGGAGGCTGTACGGCCAGGCTGACAATCACCGGGCAGCAAATGCGGCTAGGAAGACGCTGGATAAACTACCGTTTTATGGCGAACCCGCGCGACTGTCTGAAGCGTGATTTGGCAAAATCAAGGACTTGGTGTGATTTGGCGCGCTACAAAAGGTGTTGGTTATATTGCCTCAGCACTTCCCTAGTTCAAACTGAAGAGGGCGAGCCAGATGGAGGGAGGGAAGAATGACCTCGCACAGAATGTCTCTGGTGAAGATGGCTCTGCCAACCCTGTCCGTCTTCGGCGCCTCGGCCATTGCGGCACATAACTCGTCGAGACTGAAAGCAAGCCATTGACCATCGACGAGCATCGAGAGACTGGGCGAGCTTCCGCCATCTTGCACCGGATGAGGATCGTGCGTGCACCATAAGGCCAACAGCCCCTGCAACGGCGATGCGGGAAGCGCGATGTCGGGCCGAACGCCATCATAGAGAGCCAGCGAGGGTCGATGCTGCGCGATCACGTCCGCGAGAATCAGGCCTGGCTGCTCCAGCGGGAGCAAACACGCACCGATACGCAGCAGCGCAAAGTACAGCACCAGCGCATCCGGATGGCCGTGACCCACATAGGCCACCGTATCGCCCTGCGCAATACCCCATTCGCCCTGCAGCCGCGCCGATGCGCGCTCGATACGCGCCCAGAAACGGCGGTAGGTAATCACCCGGTCAGACAGTAGATGGCAGCGTGCCTCGCCCTGCGTAGTTGCATGCTGCTGCAGCGCCGCCAACAGAGAAGGCGCGTTGGTAGAGATGTCAGTCATGATCGCCGGCATTGTAAGCACAGCTTGCCTGACGGCAAATGGATATTTTGGGCATAATCACAGGTTCACCACCTGCTAACCATTATGTCCAGTCAGCCCCTACTCCTGCCGGAGCCCGAATTCGACCAGGCAGACTTCCGTGGCGCACTGTCGCAGTTTGCTACCGGAGTCACCGTGATCACCACGCGCGATGAGCATGGCGGCTTTGTCGGACTCACGGCCAGCTCATTCAACTCGGTATCGCTGACCCCGCCACTGATCCTCTGGAGTCTGTCGGCCGGCGCGCGTACGATGCCACAGTTCAGAGCAAGTTCGCACTACGTAATCAATGTGCTGGCTGCTGATCAGGCCGCGCTGGCCGAACGATTTGCGAGCCGCATCGAAGATCGCTTTCAGGGCATTGGCTTTGATCTGTCGTCCACGGGACTGCCGATACTGCACGGTGTAGCTGCCTGGTTTGAATGTCATAACCGCAGCCGCTACCCGGAAGGCGATCATGTCATTTTCGTCGGCGAGGTGGAACGTTGCGCGCATGAGCCCAAGCCAGGGCTGGTCTACCACCGCAGCCGTTTTGGTTCGATTGATATCGGCTGATCAGCTCGCCGACAGTCTTTCGAGAATTCCCGCCGAGTCAAACGCCGCGCGGCGCAGTCGATCATGGATGCCTTGCCAAGCATCCTCAACGGGTGGACCTTCGACGATGATCAGGTCTGCGCCAGCCGCATCCATCTTTCGCAAACTCGCGTAGAGCTGATGCGCGTAAGCATCCGCGCCCACCGGCATCATCTCCGCAGCGATGAGGCCTTTGCCCGAGGTGCCCAGTGCAGAACGATGCATCAGCGCGTAGCGGCGCTCTGCGCGGTCCAGCTGGCGCATCAGCCAGTCAAACTCTTCAGCACGGGCCAGCACAAGGGGCGTTCGCGGCGCGTAATGCGCATCGAGGCTGCCCGATACGCGCGGAGCGGCCGCATCCGGCAAGGAAGGCATGCGTCCCAGCACTTCGGCGATTTGCGTAGCGCTGATCTGACCGGGGCGCAGCAGCACAGGGCCCAGCGTTTCGAGACGCGTCAGATCAACGATGGTCGATTCGATGCCGACATCGCTTGGTCCGCCATCGAGCACCGCAGCCAGCGGCCCAGCCCCCGGCAGGCCGAATTCATCGATCACATGCTGTGCCGTGGTGGGACTGACACGGCCAAAACGATTCGCCGAGGGTCCCGCGATACCCCCCTGCCCGCCGCGAAACTCCGCCAGCAAAGTTCGCGCGATCGGATGCGACGGACAGCGCAGGCCGATTGAATCTTGTCCGCCCGCGACAGCCGCGGGTACACCTGCCGCACGAGGCAGGATCATGGTTAGCGGACCGGGCCAGAACGCCGTCGTCAGGGTGATCGCTTCGACCGGCAGCCGGCTCGTCCAGCGACCAAGGTCTGCGCCGCGAGCGACATGCACAATCAGAGGATGATTCGACGGACGCCCTTTCGCTGCGAAGATTGCGGCAATAGCGTCAGGATTCGATGCGTCGGCACCGAGTCCGTACACTGTCTCAGTGGGAAAAGCGACCAGCTTGCCTGCTTCGAGCAGATGAGCTGCGTGCCGTATGTCGCCAATATCAGGTGTCATGGATCAACGCTTGACGAGCACAGCTCAAGGTTCCACGCCAAGTATCCGGCAGGCTGATTCGCAATGGCGGATCGCTTCGCCGAGCGTGGCGGCGACAAACGTCACATGTCCCATCTTGCGCCCGAGCCGGGGATCATCCTTGCCGTACAGGTGAAGATTGGCGCCAGGTAGCGCGAGTACCTTGTCCCATGCCGGCTCACGCGGCGTCTTGCTACCTTGCTCGAACCATAAATCACCCAGCAGGTTCAGCATCACTGCAGACGAATGCTGACGCGCATCTCCTAGTGGCAGACGTGCCATCGCACGCACCTGCTGCCCAAACTGACTGGTAATGCACGCATCGATCGTGTAATGACCACTGTTGTGCGGGCGCGGCGCCATCTCATTGACAACCAGCGAGCCATCTTTCAGCACAAAAAATTCCACGCAGAGAACGCCCACGTAATCGAGACGATGAATGATCTCCAATGCAGCCGCCTGCGCACGGCTCGCGCATTCAGGCGTGACATTCGGGCCCGGTACGGTGGTGGTAAACAGAATGCCGTCGCGATGTACATTCTCGGCAATCGGATAAACGACGGCTTCGCCGTCCGCACCACGCGCCACCAGCACCGAGATTTCGTAGGCCAGTGGCAGCATTTTTTCGAGCACGCAGTCGACGTTCTTCATTGCACCGAATGCAGCGTGCACGTCAGCGTTGGTGTTCACACGCGCCTGCCCTTTGCCGTCGTAACCCAGACGATTGGTTTTCAAAATTCCCGGCAATAGCGAATCAGGCAAAGCGTCAATGTCGGCTGCAGAGGTAATGCGCTGATGTGGCGCAGGCATCACGCCAGACTGGCGCGCACATTCAGTGAAGAATTTTTTCTCGGCCAGTCGGTCCTGAGCCACCGATACTGCCGAAGCCGAAGGAGCGACGAAGACGTGCCGGGCGAGCGCAGACAAGCTCTCTGCAGGAACATTTTCGAACTCGGTGGTAACCGCCTTGCACTCCGAACCCATCCGAGACAGCGCCGCCGCATCGGTATAAGAAGCGCAGATCAGATCATCCGCCGCATGACCAGCCGGGCAATCTTTCGAAGGCTCCAGCACCGCGACCTTGTAGCCCATCGCCTGTGCGGCGTGCACAAACATGCGGCCCAGCTGACCACCACCCATCACGCCGAGCCAGGTGGAGGGTGATGCCTGAGGTTTGAATGAAGCAGGGAGAACCGTCTTGGAGGTCATGCGGGCAGTTTCATCGCCATCGCAGCCTGTGTTTGCTGCGCACGGAAGTTCAGAAGTTTTTCAGCCAGCTCTGCATCATCTGCGGCGAGTATCGCAATCGCCGACAACGCCGCATTCGCAGCACCGGCTTCACCGATCGCGAAAGTTGCTACCGGTATGCCCTTGGGCATTTGCACGATGGACAGCAGCGAATCTTCGCCTCGCAGGTATTTTGAGGGTACCGGGACGCCAAGTACCGGAACGATGGTTTGCGAAGCGACCATCCCGGGCAGATGTGCAGCACCACCAGCACCCGCGATGATCGCGCGCAGACCGCGCGAGCGTGCCGATTTGGCGTACTCGAACATCTGGTCCGGCATACGATGTGCTGAGATGACTTGCGCCTCATGCGGAACACCAAAATCTTTCAACATCGCGACCGCATGCTGCATCACTTCCCAGTCGGAGGAAGACCCCATCACGATACCTACCACAGGCTTCGCTTCGCTCATCTCAGTCCCTCAGTGCTGTAGTTCCTGTCCGGTCAGACGCTGCAGCGCCTCCCGGTATTTGGCGCCGGTTTTTTCGATTACATCAGCAGGCAGCGCCGGCGCGGGCGCGGTCTTGTTCCAGTCTTTTAGCGTTTCGAGGTAATCGCGAACGAACTGCTTGTCGAACGATGGCGGCGAGATGCCTTCGGCATAGGAATCTGCCGGCCAGAAGCGCGATGAATCGGCGGTGAGCACTTCATCCATCAGGTGCAGTACGCCGTGATCATCCAGCCCGAATTCGAACTTGGTGTCGGCGATGATGATACCCTTCGAGGCCGCGTAATCGGCTGCCGCCTCGTATAACTTGATGCTGACATCCCGGATCGTCTCAGCCAGCGCTTTGCCAATACGCTTCTCCATGTCGTCAAAGCGGATGTTCTCATCATGCTCCCCGATATCCGCCTTGGCTGCAGGCGTAAAAATCGGTTGCGGCAACTTGGCCGCCATTTTCAGCCCCGCGGGCAGCGGGATGCCACACACCGCACCCGTGGCCTGATAATCCTTCCACCCCGAACCAATCAGATAACCCCGCACCACCGCCTCGACCAGTATCGGCTGAAGCCGCTTGGCAACGACAGCACGTCCCCGGACCTGATCAACCTCATTGGGTGCCACCACCGATTCCGGGGCGATACCTGTCAAGTGATTCGGAACGATCTGTCCGAGTTGGGAGAACCAGAAATCCGACATCTGATTCAGCACTTTGCCCTTGGTAGGGATCGGTTCATTCATCACCACATCAAAGGCCGACAGGCGGTCGCTGGTGACGATGAGGATCTTGTCATCGCCAACGGCATAGTTGTCCCGCACCTTGCCTCGACCCAGCAAGGGCAACGAGGTGATCGTGGATTGGTAAAGACTGTTCATTGCATCATTTCCGGGTGAATCCTCAAGACGCCATCTCCTCATCTGCGCAGAGATCTAGTGTCTGGTAAGAAACTGCGCGTACAGCGAGCGACGAGATTATTTGACCACCTGTGACAGCTCGCCCTTCTTGTATTTCTCCGCCATTTTATCGAGCGGCAGCGGCTTGATCTTCGCGGCCTGACCTTCGCAACCGAAAGACAAATACCGCGCCTTGCAGATCTTCATTGCCGCTTCCCGTGCGGGCTTCAGGTAATCGCGTGGATCGAACTTTGAAGGATTCTCCGCCAAATAACGGCGAACCGCTGCCGTCATTGCAAGACGGATGTCGGTATCGATATTGATCTTACGCACACCGTGCTTGATGCCTTCCTGAATTTCTTCGACTGGTACACCATAGGTTTCTTTCATGTCGCCGCCAAACTGACGAATCTCCGCCAGCAATTCTTGCGGCACGCTGGATGAACCATGCATCACCAGGTGCGTATTAGGAATACGCTGATGGATTTCCTTGATGCGGTCAATCGCGAGAATATCGCCGGTGGGTTTGCGCGAAAATTTGTACGCACCATGGCTAGTCCCAATGGCAATCGCCAGCGCATCGCACTGCGTCTGACGGACAAAATCTGCAGCCTGCCCAGCATCGGTCAGCAGCTGCTCGCGGGTCATCGTACCTTCGGCGCCATGCCCGTCTTCTTTGTCGCCTTTCATGGTCTCCAGCGAGCCGAGCACGCCAAGCTCTGCCTCGACGGTGACACCAATTGCGTGCGAGAACTCGACAACTTTGCGGGATACATCGACGTTGTATTCGTAGCTGGCGACTGACTTGCCATCTTCCTCGAGCGAGCCATCCATCATCACCGATGAAAAGCCTGACTTGATCGCAGCCATACAAACCGCGGGCGACTGGCCATGATCCTGATGCATCACGACAGGGATATGGGGATAGGCTTCGACTGCTGCTGAGATCAGATGACGCAAGAAAGCCTCGCCCGCATATTTGCGAGCGCCCGCCGACGCCTGCATGATCACCGGCGCACCGACTTCATCAGCAGCGGCCATGATCGCCGACACTTGTTCAAGATTGTTGACATTGAAAGCCGGCAGACCGTAGCCGTTTTCCGCGGCATGGTCGAGCAACTGGCGCATCGATACGAGAGGCATTGCGTAGTCTCCTGATCAGATTGAAATAAGCAAAAGTTGAAATGAATGACGGAATAGACAAAAAACCAAACTAAATTCAGCGATTAACGATCACCGATTTTGGTGATCTTCAGGGCATTGGTGCCGCCGACCTGCCCCATGGGCTCACCCCAAGCGATGACGATCATGTCATCCTTCTTCACCAGTCCCTTGGCAAGCAGCAGATCCTCTGCGGCCTTGAGCACGGATTCGCGGTCACTCGCGGCAGGATTGAGCTCGAAAGTATGCACATTGCGGTATAGCGATGCTTTGCGTTGCGTTGCGCGGCTGGGTGTCATCGCGTAGATAGGCATGTCGATGTTATGGCGACTCATCCAGAGAGGCGTCGAGCCGGACTCGGTCAACGCGACGATGGCACGTGCGCGCAAATGGTAGGCAGTGAACAGTGCGCCGTAGGCAATCGACTGATCTATCCGCGTGAAGGTCACGTTTAGGAAATCTGTATCCAGTGACAAATGCTCGGCCTTTTCAGCCTCTGCGCAGACGGCCGCCATGATCTCGACTGTCTCGACGGGATATTTGCCCGCCGCTGTCTCGGCGGAGGTCATCACCGCATCTGTGCCATCAAGCACGGCATTCGCCACATCCGACACTTCTGCACGCGTGGGCACGGCATTCTGGATCATTGACTCCATCATCTGCGTCGCCGTGATCGCCAGCTTGTTCGAGTGACGTGCCATACGGATCATGCGCTTTTGTAGCGCCGGGACCGCTGCATTACCGACTTCCACCGCGAGATCACCACGTGCCACCATGATGCCATCCGACGCATCGAGAATTTCCTGCAAAGCAGGAATCGCTTCGGCACGCTCGATCTTGGCAATCATTCGGGGTTTGGCGGTTTTGTTTTCGTCGGCCGCGATGTTTGCCAGCTGTCGCGCCATCATCATATCGGTCGCACTCTTCGGGAAAGACACCGCAATATAGTCAGCACCCAGATGCAATGCGGTCTTGATGTCTTCCATATCTTTGGCAGTCAATGCCGGTGCGGATAAGCCGCCACCCTGCCGGTTGATGCCCTTGTTGTTGGACAGCTCACCGCCGATCTTCACCGTAGTGAAGATCTCGCTACCCTTCACCCGATCAACCGTCAGCACGATCAGGCCATCATTAAGCAGCAATACGTCGCCAGGCTTGAGATCGTTTGGCAATTCTTTGTAATCAAGGCCGACGCGCTGCTGATCTCCTACCTCACAGCTTGCATCCAGAATGAATGCATCGCCTTTCGAGAGCTCGATCTTGCCCTCACTGAATTTACCGATGCGAATCTTCGGACCTTGCAAGTCAGCCATGATCGCAATTTCGCGCCCGCAGGCAGCAGCGGCGTCTCGCACCATCTGCGCGCGCGCCACATGATCCTCTGCTTTGCCATGAGAGAAATTCAGTCTCACTACGTCGACACCGGCAGCGATCATCCGTTGCAACGTATCGAAAGTGCTGGAGGCAGGACCGATAGTGGCAACGATCTTGGTGGCGCGCTGTTTCATGATGACCCAGTTCAGTGTGAGCGATGCTCTAAGATTTCAACGGCCGGAAGCACTTTACCTTCGAGGAATTCCAGGAAGGCACCGCCACCAGTAGAGATGTAACCTACCCTGTCCGCGATACCGTATTTGGCAATCGCCGCCAGCGTGTCGCCGCCACCGGCAATCGAGAAGCCTTTGGATTGGGCTATCGCCATGGCCAGCGTTTTTGTACCTTGGCCGAACTGGTCGAATTCGAACACGCCGACCGGACCATTCCATACAATCGTGCCCGCATCCAGCAGTTGTGCGGCTAGCTGTTTCGCGGTCTCTGGTCCAATGTCGAGAATCATGTCGTCCTCTGCCACATCCTCCACCGATTTCACGGTTGCTGCAGCATGGGCAGAAAATTCTTTCGCACACACCACATCCACCGGGATCGGCACTGACGCGCCGCGCGCTTTCATCATCTCGTTGATGGCCTTTGCTTCAGCAAGGAGATCCGGTTCGGCCAGCGATTTGCCGATGGGTAGACCGGCGGCCAGCATGAAGGTGTTCGCAATACCACCACCGACGATCAGGCGATCCACCTTATCGGCCAGTGATTTGAGAATGGTGAGCTTGGTCGATACTTTGGATCCTGCGACAATCGCCACCAGCGGGTGCGCGGGTTTGCCCAGCGCCTTGCCAAGTGCATCCAGCTCAGCCGCTAGCAGCGGGCCAGCGCAAGCCACCGGTGCGAATTTGGCGATGCCGTGCGTGGTCGCCTCGGCACGGTGCGCAGTACCAAACGCATCGTTCACATAGATATCGCACAGTGCTGCCATTTTTTTCGCAAGGTCATCACTGTTCTTCTTTTCGCCTTTGTTCACGCGGCAGTTTTCTAGCAGCACGACCTCACCCGGGGCAAGCTCCACACCATCGACCCAGTCAGCCTTCAGCGGCACGGGACGGCTCAGCAATTCGGACAGGCGCTTGGCGATCGGCGCGAGACTGTCTTCCGGCTTGAATTCGCCCTCGGTTGGACGGCCCAAATGGGAAGTCACCATCACCGCAGCGCCAGCGTCCAGCGCGGCCTGAATAGCGGGAACCGATGCGCGAATGCGCGTATCTTCAGTAATGTTGCCAGCGTCATCCTGCGGTACGTTCAGATCGGCGCGAATGAAAACACGCTTGCCGCGCAGCTTGTCTTGCTGCACCAGATCGCTCAGTCGGTTGAAACGCATGGCGGGGCTCATGGGCGGGTGGGAAAACCGCATATTTTACCGCAGGCCATCCACCCAAAGTCCGTTGCCAGACCGGCATGACCTCAGCCAACTCAACCCCCTCCAAGCGGCCAGACAACGCATTGCGTGATGCATGAGCGATGCACCGGGGGGACACGCACCTCACATACCAGCGTCGGCTCTCCGCACTCATTCCGAGAGAAATTCATCAGCAACAGAATCTGGTCCGCACGCAGGGGGACGATACGACCCATGCAGCTGACGGCAAAGACACGATGAGCTGCGGTCAAGGCGATGATCGTTTGTATGGCGGCGATGACAATGATTATTTTTTGGTGATGAGGGCAATGATTTACGAGCGACAGGCAACCGCATTGATGCGCTGAAGGTTGGTCATGGATCAGAGACCTCACTGCATCCGAGCATGACAAGCTTGATCTGATTTGATCTGATCGCCTCGGGACTCAGTAAACTCAATTCGTCATATCGATCTTTGCAGCGAGTGACCCGACTCACCTTAGGCCAGTTGCCGCAAAACCGTGAACACGATCATCCCAAAGACCAACGTCGCCAGCACATGCCGTGTCCACAAAAAGAAGGCGATCGCGGCTACGCCGGCGATCAGCTTGATGTTCGTCCATGACAGCGACACGGCGCCGTCAGACACCAGCAGATCAGGCGCAACAATAGAGGCCAGTGCCACGGCGGGCACATAACCCAGCGCATGCTGAAGCCACGCGGGCATGCGCGAGCCGGCGAGCAGAAAGAAAAAACCGCGCGTGAGAAACGTCGTCGCGGCCATCATCGCCATCAGCAGCAGATACTCGAAGGCGCTCACGATACGTTGCTTTCCGTATCCGGTGAACTGGTCATCCGATCAGCCACGACCGCCGCCGCAATGCCACCGACGATGGCAACGACCAGACCCAGCTTGTACGGAATACCAACCGCCGCCACCGAAATCACGCCCGCCACCACCACTCCCACCAGTGTCGCTCTATTCACGATCAGCGGTATCGTCATCCCCAGCAAGACCAAGGTGCCCGCAAAACCGATGCCCCAGCTTGTCGGTATCTGGCTTGCGAGCAAAATGCCAATCAGACTACCGATCTCCCACGCCCACCAAGTCGAGTACGCCAGACCTTTGAAGTAACCGAGCTTGCCCGCAGGCTTGCCCATCGTGTGCACTGGAAAGCGCTGCGGAAAAAATGCCATCACCAGATCGGCGTTGAAGTATCCGTACCAAAGCCGCCGGGTCCAGTGCAGGTGGGCGAAATGCGGACCAACCACAGCGCTAAAGATCACGAAACGAAAATTCACCAGCAACGTAGTGAGGACGATCACCCAGATCGGCGCGCCCGCGACAATCAGCGGCAGCGCCGCCAACTGCGCCGAGCCAGCGTAGACAATCAGCGTCATGGCAATGGCCTGCCAGGTCGACAAGCCCGACTGCACCAGCACCATGCCCGTGACCGCACCCCACGCGAGCAGACCGGGCATGGCCGGGGCACAGGTACGTATCCCGTCTTTCAAGGCGATTTTTTCGCGGTCAGCCTGATCGGCCGGCAAAGGATTCATAGTTCGGAAAGTCACAGCGGCGGGCGGGATAGAGCCGGTATTCTACTAAGCCGCTGCCAGAGTCCGTGCTGATCTACCGGGAAAGAGGCTGAATCCGCTAAAATCGGTGGTTTGTAATCTTCACTGGAGAATCTGACATGTCCATGGCTGACCGCGACGGAAAAATCTGGAAAGACGGCCAACTGGTCGACTGGCGCGATGCCACTTTGCACATGCTCACGCACAGCCTGCATTACGGCATGGCGGTATTCGAGGGTATCCGTGCTTACAACACGGTGAATGGCACCGCGATCTTTCGTCTGAAGGAACACACCCAGCGGCTGTACAACTCGGCCAAGATCTTCCAGATGAACATCCCGTTCGACATCGAGACCCTGATCGAGGCACAGAAAGAGGTCGTGCGCGCGAACAAGCTGGAATCCTGCTACCTGCGCCCGCTGGTCTGGATTGGTTCCGAAAAAATGGGCGTGTCCGCGCGCGGCAATACGATTCATGTAGCGATCGCCGCCTGGCCCTGGGGTGCGTATCTCGGCGAGGAAGGTCTGGCCAAGGGTATACGTGTGAAGACATCGTCTTATACCCGGCATCACGTCAATGTATCGATGGTGCGCGCAAAGGCGAGCGGTTATTACATCAATTCCATTCTCGCGAATCAGGAAGTGACCGCCGATGGCTATGACGAGGCGCTGCTGCTCGACACAGAGGGTTATGTGTCGGAGGGCGCTGGCGAGAACGTGTTCATCGTCAAGAACAGCCGTATCTACACCCCCGATCTCGCTAGCTGCCTCGATGGCATCACCCGTGATTCTGTTGTGACGCTGGCACGCGACATGGGTATCGAGGTGATCGAGAAGCGGATCACACGTGACGAAGTGTATTGCGCAGACGAGGCATTTTTCACTGGCACGGCAGCGGAAGTGACACCGATCCGCGAGCTGGATGGCCGGACGATCGGCGCGGGCAGCCGCGGCCCGGTGACGGAAAAGCTTCAATCGATGTTCTTCGATGTGGTCGGCGGCAAGGCGGAGAAGTACCGCCACTGGCTGACCAAGGTGTGATGAGTCGGATTGAACGGAGCGCTGAATCATGACCGAGCTGACACAGACCACGACCGTTGAACTCGACAGCAAGGACCTGCCGGCCTATTGCCCCAACCCGGCCATGCCGATCTGGTCCTCGCATCCGCGCGTGTTCCTCGATTTCGCTGCGAATGGGCTCGCGCGCTGCCCGTATTGCAGCACCACCTACCGGCTCAAACCGGGCGCTGTCGCGCACCACGGCCACTGATACCGCTGACCGGGCCAACCGGCGCTGCGCTCGTCCCGGACCCCAAACATCATGCCCTCTGATCCCTCAAAACTGCTGGCAAGCGCTGAAGACGTCGAGCATGCGTTCTACGATGCCATCGCGCGCGCCGATCTCGACAGCCTGATGGCGCTGTGGGCGGATGACGAAGAGATCATCTGCGTGCATCCCGGTGCGCCCAGGCTACAGGGCCATACCGCGATCCGCGAATCCTGGGAGATGATCTTCGAGCGCGGCCCGGTGCACATACGACCGCGTCATTTGCACGTGACGCACAACATGACCTGCTCAGTGCATAACCTGATCGAAGAAGTAAAAACACCCGATGATCCGGACTGGCAGGAAGCGCATATCCTCGCCACCAACGTCTACCTGAAAACGCCACATGGCTGGCGTATCGTGATGCATCATGCCTCCATCGCGCCGGGCAAACCGGCCGATGAGCCGGCCTCTTCCGCGGCGCTGCTGCACTGAACCGGGGACGCAGGTGAGCGACTATATCGCCCCTCGCTGGCTGCCCGGCGGCCATCTTCAGACCATTTATCCGGCCAAGTTCATTCGCCCCCCCGACGTCACGCTGAACCGCGAACGCTGGGATACGCCGGACGGTGATTTCATCGATGTCGATTTTGTCGAAGGCCTGCCCGGCAAGCCGATGCTCGTGCTGTTCCACGGGCTCGAGGGCTCCTCGGCCAGCCACTATGCGCGCTCGATTCTGAAACATATCGAAGGGCTGGGCTGGTCGGGCGCGGTACCGCACTTCCGGGGCTGTTCAGGCGAGATCAATCGCGCGCCCCGTTTCTATCATTCGGGCGACTCGGCTGAGGTGGACTGGATACTGCACAAAATGGCGTTGCATCCACTGTCGCGCAATGCGTCGAATTTTTTCGCAGCCGGCGTTTCCCTTGGAGGCAACGCCTTGTTGCGCTGGCTGGGCGAATATCCGGACGATTCGGGCTTTGTCGAGGCGGCCTGCGCGATCTCGGCGCCGCTCGATCTCGCCGCCGGCGGCGCAGCGCTATCGCGCCGACTGAACATGGTGTACACGCGTGTGTTCCTGCAAACGCTCAAACCCAAGTGTCTGCTGAAGCTCGAGCAGTTTCCCGGCTTGTTCGACGCAGATCGGATGATGGCAGCGCGCGACCTGTATGAGTTCGACAATGTCGTCACCGCGCCGCTGCACGGCTACCGAGACACGAATGATTACTGGGAACGCGCCAGCGCCAAACAGGTGCTGTCGTCGATTACCGTGCCTACGCTGGTGCTGAATGCGCGCAATGACCCCTTTCTACCCGCGCGCCATTTACCGCGTAGCGCAGCACGATCAGTGATACTCGAATATCCGGCGCAGGGCGGCCATGTGGGTTTCGCGGGCGGCCGGCCTCCGGGCGCGCTTGGCTGGCTGCCTCAGCGCATCGTGAAATTCCTGTCCGGCCAGGTCGCGCTGCGCGAGCACGATCATCTGGCGCTGACCGACTGAGAAACGTCTTTCGATGGATGACGCGGTCAGACTCGCTCTCGCCAAATGGCCGAACGTGCCCCACTGCTATGGCTGGCTGGCGCTCGATGCACGCGGGGCATTCCGCATGCGGGACGATGCGGCGCAGGCCGCGAAGCTAGCCGGTGATGTGATTCGTCATCCTGCATTGCTTGGTTTTATCTTCCGTAACTATGGCTGCGATGATCGTGGCGCCTGGTTTTTCCAGAATGGTCCGCAGCGCGTCTACGTGGAGCTGGAAACGACGCCCTTTGTCGCACGCACCGACCCTATACTGGGCTTTGTCACGCATGATGGCGAGGTGATGGGCAAGATCAGCAAAACCTTCATGACCGGTGACGGCCGGCTGCTGCTTCAGTCGGACGACAAGATCGCGATGCTGGACGATCGTGACCTCGCCGAATGTCTGCCGCGCGTCACCCTCAATGCCCTGCCTTGTGACGATGTCGCTCTGATGTCCTGGCTGGCATCATCCACACCATCGGGCAGGTTGCGGCTCTCGTTGAACGACAGCTCAGTGGATATCGAACGGATAGCGTCAGAGCAGCTGGAGCAACGTTTCGGATTTGTTGCTCACCCGAGCCGGCTGAGCAAGAGCGTCTGAGTCAGCATCGCCTGAGGCGGTCTCAGCGCTTTTTGGATTTCTCCATCATCTCGCGCCAGCTCATCTGCAACTCTCTCTCGCGCGCATCAATCATCGCCTGATCATAAAACGATGCATCAGAGGCGCTGCGCGCCAGCCGCAACTGCTCCAGCGCGGAGGGCAACGCGCCGGTCAGCGAGTAATACTCGGCCAGCGTCATGTGCTGCAACGCGATCTTCCCCTGCTCGGCATAAGCGCGCGCGAGGGCTCGCTGCACGCGCGCATCTTGCCGATAAAGCTGCGCCTGATCTCGAAGGAAAGCCGTCGCCTCGTCTTTCTTGCCAGCGACAAGCAATGCGTCAGCGTACTGCATCGCCAGCGCTCGCGAGAGCGGAAACTGCATTCGCGACTCTTTGGCCAGCGCCAGTGCTTGCTGCGGCTCGCTGGCGAGCGCCTGTTCGACGGAGAAGCTGGCCAGTGTCTGCGACGCAGGAAGCGCCGGAGCCCGGGCAGCCTCAGCGCGGATCTCCGCCATCATCGACCTCGCCCGAGGCAGATCGCGCTGACGCTGCGCGATCATTGCCAAACCATACTTGGCAGCCAGTACTTGCGCACGCGTGCCCTGCCTCGACTGCTCATCGAAGAATTGCGCAGCATCGCGCCAGCCTTGCGGCGTATCATCCTGCAGTACGCGAAGGCGTGAGCGGATGAGCAAAAAATCCAGGCTGTCCACGTGCTGCTTGTAGGGCAGATTGCGTATGCGTGCTTCGATATCCGCCATCCGCTCACCCGTCATCGGGTGGGTACGCAGGTAAGAGGGCAAGTTGTCGGAGCGATTGCGGCTGGCATTTTGCAATCGGCCAAAAAAACTCACCATGCCGTTCAGCTCGAAGCCCGTGTTGCGCAGTATCTGCAAACCGACGCGGTCCGCTTCACGCTCAGCGTCCCGACCAAAGCTCAGCTGACGCTGCGCGGCCAGCCCGGTGCCGCCCATCATTGCCGCTGCAGAGAGGTCGGGGCTGCTGCGCATCGCCAGCGCCGCCAGCAGCAGCCCGGCCATTGGCAGCAGCGAATCCTGTCGCTGATTTCCTATCATGCGCGCGATATGTCGCTGCGACACGTGACCGATTTCGTGCGCCATCACCGAGGCCAACTCGGATTCGGATTGCGCAGAGAGTACCAGGCCAGTATGCGCACCAATAAATCCACCAGGCAAAGCGAATGCATTCAGCGAAGGATCACGAACCGCGAAGAAAAAGAAATCATAGCCGGCGTCGCCACGTGCCTCCGGACTGGATCCCAGCAGCGTGCCGCCCAGAAGATTCAGATAGTCGAGTACGGCGAGATCATCGACGTAATCCGGGTCGCGTCGGATATTGTTCATGACCTGCTCGCCGATCCGCCGTTCCATCAGCGGCGACAGCTCTTCGCCATCAGTTCCCCCGAGGTTGGGTAGGTTCTGGGCCTGCAGCCCGCCCGGTGCGATCATTGCGGGCGATGCGAAAGCGAGCACAAGCACCGTCAGCATGCGCTTTGCGCGCGCTGAAAAGCGAGTGCTGCTGGCGGACCGGAAAACAGGTTTCATGATGCTATGATACCTGCAAGCCCCCGCCCGCATGTGGCGATTACATATTGAAATATCCCTGTTATGAGCTCAGAAAAAAGCAGCCTCCCGTCCGCCAACAACGGTGGCCTGACCCACTTTGACGAAGGCGGTCAGGCGCACATGGTCGATGTGGGCAGCAAAGCTGAAACCCATCGCATCGCGATCGCCAGTGGGCTCATACGCATGAAGCCGCAAACACTGGCGGTCATTACCTCGGGTACGGCAAAAAAGGGCGATGTGCTCGGGATCGCCCGCATTGCCGCCATCATGGGAGCCAAGCGCACCGCTGACCTCATACCGCTATGTCATCCGCTGGCACTGACTCGAGTAGCTGTCGAATTCACCAGTAATGATGCCGATGCCAGCGTGATGTGCAATGCACAAGTTGAAACCTATGGAAAGACCGGCGTGGAGATGGAGGCGCTGACCGCCGTGCAGATCGGTCTGCTGACCATCTACGATATGTGCAAGGCAATCGACCGCGGCATGGTGATCAGTGATGTGCGGGTGATGGAAAAGCTGGGCGGCAAATCGGGACACTGGAAAACAGAAGAATAATCCTCTGCCCCAGAAACTGAGTGATCAACGTCACCGGTTAACCTTGCCAAGGCAGTCGGCTGAAAAAGCTGCACAGAATCCCCGATGAGTGAATCCATCATGATCTTGCACGAGCCCTGATGAATCCGGATCATCTTCCTCCGGATGGGTCTGAGTGGAATGCTGCGCGCAGCGACCCATGCCTGAAATCCTGAGAAGCCGACTGATAATAGCTAATAGCCTCCTCCAGTAATCGTTCATCAATGACGGAGGGCGTGGATTCCAGGGTCCCGGGATCGACATCAAATGCCTGCACCCGGCGCTTCGGTAGCAATACGGTGAGTTTGTTATTCTTCAGGTAGCCCAGCTCCTGATAATTGCTGATGAATGCCCGCTCAGACCAAGGCCCATCGGTGAATACCGAGCGTCCATAGAACAGTCGGCTTCCCGGGCGTCCCAGCGCATCGATCAGGCTGGGCGCGAGGTCAATCTGACTGATCATTGGCGCAAACACACCCGGTTTCAGATTCCCCGGAGAGTAAAGAATCAAGGGTATCCGGTAGTTCTTGACCGGCAGCTTTGTCTTGCCAGCGACAGAGGCGCAATGATCGGCCACGAACACGAACAGCGTATCCGCGAACCAGGGGCGAGTTTTTGCGTCTCGAATAAACTTGCCAATCGCGTAGTCGGTGTATTTCACGGCACCCTCTCGCCCTCCCGGAGAAGGTATATCGATGCGACCATCAGGATATGTGTAAGGACGGTGATTACTAGTGGTCATCACATGGGCAAAGAAGGGGCGTGAGGCCTGTTCACGCCGATCGATACTGTCGATTACCGTATTGAACAACACCTCATCTGCCACGCCCCAGACATTCTCGAACACAATGCGGTCGGACGGAATGTCGGTGCGATCGATCACTCGGTAATCATTGGCACCGAAATAGGCGTTCATGTTGTCAAAATAGCCGTAACCGCCATAAAAAAAGAACGTATCGACCTCCTGATGAGCGAGGACCTCGCCCAAAGTCGTCAGATGCTCGTTTGCGGGTCGACGGACAATCGCCTGACCCGGAACCGGGGGGGTGCCAAGTGAAAGCGCCTCCAGCCCGCGCACGGTCCGCGTACCCGTCGCATACACCTGCTCGAACCGAAGTCCTTCCTTCGACAGAGCATCCAATTGCGGTGTCAGCCCCTGACTCCCGCCATAACTGCCGACAAAGGATGCGGACAAGCTCTCGACAGATACCAAAACAATGTTTTTAGGCAAACGGGTAAAGTGCGCGGACAGCGCCCTTGACGGACCGCTTTCGTGACGCTCAAGACCTACGTGCCGGAGCAACGGCATGGCTGGCCTGGACACACCCAGCCCAGCGAGCGTTTTTTGTAGCACCTCGTCGGGTACGGTGCGATAGAACTTCAGATAATCGAGCTCGTTGCGACGGGCGGCCGCGGCCAGCGTGAATAGGCCATTGCCTGACAACTCGTCTGCGTAGGCACTGACTTTTCCATCCATCTGATCGACGTTGGCGACGGCAAGAAGGATGGCGGGCATGGCCACTGCCACTGCTACCAACCCAAGCCGCTGCCGCCCGTGCAAAGAGATGACAGATCCTTCGCGCAGCCATCGGTGCATTAACTGGACCAACAAGAGCGCGAGCACGGCGATTGCCGCCAGAATCCACCCGACCGGGTATGACTCCCTGATATTTCTGATCACCTCGCTGGTGTAGAGCAGGTAATCGAGTGCGATGAAATTCAGACGGGTAGAAAACTCGATCCAGAAGGTGATTTCTGAGACTGCACCAAACAACAGTACAAAGATAGACGCAAATAGCCAGACATTCCGGAGCGTCGAGTGCCATGCAGAAGCCCGCCAACGGTCCGGTAGAAGTGCTTCATACAGCAGAACGGGCGCTACCAGCGTCACTGCAACCACGAGGTCGAACCACAGACCCTTGAGCAGCACCAGCGGCCACGAGGAGACCGGCACCAGATCGGTGCCGGTGTACATCAGCAGCGCCACACGAAGCAGCGCATACAACATCAGCAAAAAAAACAGCAAGCTGATCGGAAGCGATCGGAGGACTACGGCCACGGGGGCGGCTTGCAGAAATTTCATGGCAGTGGCCCTGCTTCTCGGAATACTCGCTATTGTCCCCCGAATACTCCGCAAAGGCCATTCATGATCCCTCTTCTCGCATCGATCGCTGACACCACAGGCTGGTTCAGCAGGTTATCCAGCCATCACGCAAGCGGCGCACTCACCGAGAAGCGGCTGAAAAACCGTCGCTGGTCACCCATCATGCGTCGAAGCTCACGAATCGGTATTCCCGTCGTCTCATGCACCTGCAGCAAAATCTCACTACTGATCGCCAGACGACGATGCCAGATTTTGCTGATGACTGAGGGCGATATTCCCACCGCTCTGGCGAGAGCCGATCGGGAATGCGTACCGAGAACACGCATCAGACCATCAATAAAAAGCTCGGGGGTGTATTGGGAATGGGTATTCACTGCATCCTCCTCGGTCAAAAACTAACCTGGGTAGTGTGAGGCTGAGTGAAAAATGATAAAAGCAGATGAAAGCTGAACAGAAGCTCGAAAAAATCGAAAACTTTTTTGACAAGCCAGATATCATCAAGTTATTGATTTTACTAAACCCGACATCGCACCGCTTCGCCGGCTCGCTATAAAGCGGACATGGGCCAAGGGCCTGCCTGACAAGAAAACGCATTATGCAAAAATGACAATCGCCGCCAGTAGCTGACAGCGATTCAGGGGATACGGCTCGGGCGATGCGCACCGGGCGATGCAGGACTCTGACAGCCGACCTGGTGGGGGAGGCCATCGGCCCCACCCAGATCACACCGGCATCAGGCGGGGATAGGCTGGTAGGTAGAGCGGCTTCTCATCAGGCTGACCAGATTTCGCTCACCAAGTCGTTGCTGCAGCCCACGAGTAGCGACCACGACGGCAGCAGCTCTGACGGACATCGAAGCGAAGTTGGACATGTCGATCTCCTGCGCAAGGTTGATCGCCTCTTCCACCACGTCGAATTCCATAGCTTCCAGCTGCTTTAACTCAGCGAGTAATTCTGCACGTTGCATTTGATGATTCCCGTTTGGTTTTACCAGTTGAAACTAATCCACACCGCAAGCTTCAGCGCTTGCTCACAGCCGTCAGCAGTCGTAAGGCCTCATGCTCGCTGGTGCCATCGCCGCCCTGCAAGTCGTCGGAGCCACTCTCTGTAGGGACGAAGTTGCCATTGATCTCTGCGGCCGGGTTGATTTCGAGCGTCTCGTAGTACAGATCGCCGATCACGCGCGCACCCTCTTGCAGTTCAAGTGATTTGGCATGGATATCGCCCCACACCGTACCTGCGATGATCGCATTGGTGCAGAATAGGTTGCCGGACAATTTGCCACGCATGCCGATGATGACGGTGGTTTTCTCAAGGCTTTTTCCCTTGAGGTCGCCGTTAATGGTGCCATCGACAAAGAACGTGCCATTGAAATCGATGTTGCCCTGAATCGTCGCTTCGAAATCGATTCGGGAATCAGCCAGCTGTCGGTTTGTCAGCATCTGCTTTTCGAGGAATTTCATCAGCAATCCTTCGTCGCACAAAGCGACATCAGATGGGTTTGCGCAGCTATGAAAACACTGTGAAGCCTGCGCGTCGTGGCCGTAGTTTTTCTGAATTAGCCAGCACTGTCAACCAAAGTTCGTGTTCATATAAGCAAACATGAAGAATGAACATTCAGAGTCCGTTCTTATAGCTTGATTTACTTAAGAAAAATTATATAAAGATTTTTTTTAATTAATTCAGGCAAAATTGCACCCTGCGAGTGCGACAAAGTGCGACTATGTATTTTGACAAGGCAGATATGAACAGACTCGTTTTGATATCATCTGTGTCGTTAACATTATTTACATCTGCTATGGCAGATACGATCCGTTCTGATGGCAGCATCACGGAATCACAGGCGCAAAGGAGTACCGTGTCATCTGCTCAGGCTGGAAAGCCCGCAAAGATTGTCAAACCAGCAGTTACACCATCGACATCAGTTTCGCCTGTGGTCATCCTGCCCGGTGGCCAAAACGCGCCAGCACCAGCCTCCTCCTCAGGCAAATAACCTCACACGGATAACATTATTCAATTTATGGCTGTTTCTCTTTTTGACAAATATGGTGGTGTGCCCACAGTGACGAGGATCGTCAGGGATTTCCATGAACGCCTGATGCGACGGCCCAACCTGCGTCGCTACTTCGAGGAAATGGAAGTCGACAGCATGATCCAGCACCACATTGCTTACGTATCCTATGCGATGGGCAAGCCCAATCAGGATTTCACGATGAAGACGATTCACGACCAGCACATGCAGGCTGGTGTGACCAAAGCATCGTTCAATCATGTGACTGAAATTTTCCTCGCCGTGCTGGAAGACGAAGGGGTCACGCCCGAAGACATGGAGCAGATCGAAGAAACGCTGAAAGCTGTGCGCGGCGAAATCGTCAGCAAAGGGCTGGAAAAGTAAGCTCCCGCACTGAGAAGGCGCACAAAACGCAAATGCCCGCCAATGCGTCATTGGCGGGCATTTTCATGGGTGGCAACGCTTTATTTGAGTGGCTGCGTGAACTGCAGCATCAGCCCATTGAGGCCTAGCAAGTTAAGCTGAATCTGCTGCTTGCTGCTGAACTCCCATCCCAGTGAGGGGACAATAGCTGGCGAAAAACCGCCGTGGTTGAATGGCACCTTGTCCTCATATTTGCCCCGGTAGCCGTACAGCAGGCCGGCGGTCCATTTCACATACATCTGCGGCTGATCGAGTACGTTGCGGTAGATTTCGCCCCAGGGAAAGATGTAAGCGCTCTCCTGACCGAAGGAATTGCTGAAGAAGGCTGCACCCGCGAGCGCGCCATCGGCGCGCTCGCGCTCCACGCCAACCAACCACACATACTTGTGATCATCACTGGGATGAAAATGCGCAGTGTAAGGCGACACCATGAGGTTGAGTCTATCGCCTGCCTTGGACGACAGATTGAAACCATCGCCCCAGTCATACGCTTGCGCGGGAGACATCGAAAAAAAAGTAGTCGCTGCCACGCCTGCTATGGCTGCGCGCAAAAAGAGAGAAGTTTTCACGGATTGGTGCTTTGACTAGGTGGAAAAAAGATCAGGGTGCCAGGCACCCCGCGTCATTGGCCGGAACGGTAACATTTATTATTTGCAACGGCAACTGCGCTCCTTCAGACCGGTCCCGCCTATTCGACGCGGCCCGAGGAATCAAGATAACTTCTTTACAATGGCTTATTTATCTTTACAGCATCGCTCGACCTGACTACAGAGTACGAATGCTGTCGAATTTTTAACATTTGTCAACGCCGACTCACTGGATCCGCTCCCGATTCATGCACTCAACTCACGAAGCCGCCCCGCGCCGCTTGTTTTTTCAGCTCCTGGCCACGACCACTATCCTCAAGCTGTGGCTGGCGGCGGCGATTCCCTTTACGGGGGACGAGGCCTACTTTTATCTGTGGGGCAGCTATCCCGACTGGGGCGGCTATTACGATCATCCCCCCATGGCGGGGTGGTGGCTCTGGGCCTTGCAGGGCGTGTCTTCATCGACGCTGTGGTTGCGCACTCCAGCCATTCTGCTATGGATAGCCGTCGCCTTCGGCATGATGGACTTGCTGCGGCGGCTGCAGCCAGATCACGCCGGCAAGTCCTGGATGCTGGGCAGTCTGTTTCTGGCGCTGCCGTTCACTTGGTCGCTCAACCTGATCACGACCGATACCCCGCTGATCCTGTTTCTCTTCTTCTCAGGCTATGCGTTCCTGCGCGCAGAGCAATCCGATGATCTCCGCTGGTATGCCGTCGCAGGCGTGCTACTCGGGCTCGCCCTGCTGTCAAAGTATTTTGCGGGATTGCTGGCGATCACCTATGCGGTGTATTTGCTCCCTCGCGGCCGCCGCGGCTGGCTCAAGCTGATTCTGATCGCGCTGTGCGCACTGCCATTCATGCTGCTGAATCTGGCATGGAATGCCACGCACTGCTGGAACAACATTCTTTTCAATTTGTATAACCGTAATGCGGGCTCACAATTCGATGCATCGCATCTCATCGTATATTTATTGATGATGGTCTACCTCGTCACGCCGTGGACGGGATTACGGCTTGTGCGCACCGGCGCGGTGCGCAGCTACTGGCCGCTGGTCAGTTTGTTCGCCGTACCGTTCGTACTCTTTCTGCTGCTCTCGTTCTACAAGACCATAGGTCTGCACTGGGTGCTGGCATTCCTGCCGTTCTTCTTCTTGTGGGCTGCGATATCGCTGGACACGGACATGCTTAGCAAACACCGGCGCTGGAACCTGTGGCTGGGCCTGCCGCACCTGATTGCGCTGCTGCTGCTCGCCTATCTACCCAGCAGCGCGATTCAGGGGGCCAAGCTGCATACCGACATCGTGATGCACCGAGAGGCGAAGGCACTCATTGGAATGCTTAGACAGGATTTGCCCACTGACGGAACAATCATGACGCCCTCTTACAGTTTCGCGTCTTTGCTGAGCTATCACGGCGGTAGCTACGTGCCGGTGTTTGGCGGCGGCAGCTTCCATGCGCGTTTCGATGACCATATGACGGATTTTCATAGCTTCGCTGGGAAGCCAATACGCATCGTCAGCACGCGCAAGATTGACCCCTCCAGCCTTGCGCCTTATTTCGACTCAGTGAACGTATCAGAGCGAATGCTGGACGGTGCACGCTTCTGGGTGGCGGACGGACAGGGTTTCCGCTTCGAGCCCTACCATGCGACGGTACTGAGTCAGGTGGCGCAAACCTACTACCGGCTACCGACTTTTCTGCCGCTGCATGGCTGCCGCTTCTTGGAGCAATACGGGTTCCAACGGCAGAACCGCTGACACCCTGACTCAGGTGTCGGTGGTCGTGGCCGACTTGAACGACCAGTGCTTGTGTCCCAGATAACTGGTGAATACCGGCACAGCCACGCCCACCGCATGCGCGATCTCGGGGATAAAGCGGGCCACACCCATCATCGGCAACAAATAAAAAGCCAGCAGCATGCTGATCGCCCAGGTCTGCAGCACAGCGATCAGGTTGACCATCACAAACCAAAATGCGCTATGACGCATCGGTTGTTCGCTATCGGTAAACACGAATAAACGCGCGAGCACGAATGCGGTCAGCATGCCGGTCAGATAAGCCAGCACGACGGCAGACGAAAAATCCGTCCATTGGTTGTAAACCATACGCGAACTGAAATTCACTGCCGCCGCAAGACCACCAGTGATCACGAAGACCAGGAACTGCCGCGACATGAATTGCCTGATCACTGTGCTGCCTCGCGTGCCATCTTGCGGCCAAAGCCGATACTCTCAGAAATACCCCGGTCCTCAGGGTAGTAATACGAGGTATCAGCGACCCACAGTCCCTTGACTGGCAAGGCCACCGGGGGCAACTTGTCGAGATAGCCCGGATCGCAGATCGGCTGCGCATGCCGATAGCGACTGGCGCGCATGTCGATGAAATCTTCATCGCGAAGTGCAGGATTGATCTTTTTCAGATAGCGGCGCACCTTGTCAAGGAATGCCTGATCGGGCTCCGCAAATGTCGGGTGCTCGCCCGGCATGTAAAAAGGCACGTACACAATGCGGTGATCCAGCGGTCGCAGATTTGAATACTCGACCAGGCCCGGAATATCCATCTCGGGATCATTTATGTTCAACCAGAAATTCTGCGACAGCGGTTGCCTCAGCTTGGCGATCACGCAGACGACAGCGATATTTTTCAGCGCCGTAAACTTGTGCATCATCTCAGCCGGTAAATCCGGCATCAGGCGTGGCACATAGGGCAGCGGCACCGTGCTGATCACCTTATCGAACGATTCCTCGCCTTTCGCGGTCTGCACACCCTTCACGCAGCGCTCTTCAATAATCACTCGCTTGACCGGCTCGCTAAGCCTGATCATGCCGCCATGTCGCTCGATATCACGCTTGAGCGCATTCAGCAGCGTGGTCGAGCCGCCTTCCAGATAACCGAGTTTCTCGCGGAACAGGTCATAACGCGAACGACCAATCCGGCGTATGCGGCTCCATATCCATGCCGCCGACAGATGACTGCTGTACTCGTAGAATTTGTAATCGAACAAACGCCGCCACAGTACCTCCCAGGCTTCGTCACCAACCCACCGCCGTATCCAGCCAGTCGCCTCAACGCGATCGAGCGGCTTCCAGTCAGTACGCTTGGTGCACAGAAAAGCATGCAAGCCATAACGAAACTTTGCGACCAGACTCAGACCGCGAAACCCCAGCAACGCCCAAGGATTGCCCCAAGGCTGCATCTGATCCCGATACCAGTAGCCCATCTTTGTCTCAGTCCAGCGCATCTTGTCGGCGATACCAAGCTCTTCCAGCACCTGCAGAAAAGCGCTATCGGAGGTGCAGTGAAAATGGTAATAGCGCTCAATCTCCATCCCCGCAAAATCAAAACAGGCAGTCATACCGCCGACGCGATCGTCCGCTTCGAACACCACGGGATGATGACCATCGCGCGCGAGCTGATAAGCAACTGCCAGCCCCATCGGGCCCGCGCCAAGGACCGCGATGCGTTGCGATGACTGCTGTGATGACTGCTGTGATGGCTGCGGCATGCTCAGAACTCCAGAACAACCCGGCTGTAGACCGGATCACGGAACGTTTCCTCAATGGCGCTTGCAAACGGCGTGCAGCGAACACCAAAGATGCTCGGCCAGTCGATCAGCTTGAACTCGTCACGCGCGACCAGTGCTTGTAGCTGCTGCGTGGTAAACGGAGGATGACGGTCAAACAGGCTCCATAACCAGAGCAAAAAATAAAACAGCGAATAAGGAATCTTCATGATTATCGTGCGCGTACCAATTGCACGGCGTATCTCGCGAATGATGTCGATATAGTCGATTTTTTCATGGCCAGAGATAGTGAAGATACCTTCGCGCCGACCGCTTTCGATGCAACTGATAATGATGTTGCAAAAATCACCTACATACAGCGGTTGCCGCATATAGCGACCATCACCCGGCACCGGGAATACTGGTACTTTCTGCATGAAGCGCGACAGCCAGCCCAAATGCTTTCTGTCAAACCAGCCAAACATAAGCGTTGGCCGCAGCACCGGACAGGTAATACCGCTCTCCAGCACCATCTGCTCCTGCAGCTTCTTGGTATTGGTGTAGTAGTCATCCGCGACCGACTCTACTACGGAGGAACTGATGTGCACTAGCTGCTCGACCTGACCCGTGCGTATTGCATCAAGCACGTTTTTCGTTGACGTCAGATTATTGCGCTCAAATTCTGCATAGTCTGTGCCACCGATCTGCGCCTGCAGCATCACCACCGCGCGCGCATGACTGAAATGCCGCTGCCAGTCGCCCGGTTCCGCAAGATCAGCGTATTCGATCACGATGTCCGGATGCATGCGGCGCAAGACCTCAAGGTTGGCGCGATGTTTGTCCAGCACGACAAGCTGCGTATAGCCGCGCGCTTTCAGTCGCGCGACGAGGTTCTGTCCAACTAAACCGGCGCCACCGGGCAGGATGATTTTTTGTTCAGTCATTCAGATATTGAGCTTGTTGAAAATGGCGCGCGGCAGGTGACGGATCACCATCATGATTAGCCACCACTTCGCAGGCGTATACACGAGGGGCTGTCCCTGAGCGATCGCCTCGACGATGCGGCGCGCCACCTGCTCGACAGGCGCCAATCCGTGCGGCGACAGATGTGAGGTCATCGGCGTGGCCGTCGGCCCTGGCTTGATCAGCACGACCTTCACCGCAGAGTGTGCCAGCCGGTGCTGCAGGCCCTGCACATAACGCTCGACCATGCCTTTGGCTGCACCATAGACATAATTGGTCTTGCGCCCGCGATCGCCCGCGACCGAACCAATCACTGCCAGCGTGCCCTTCCCTCTGGCTTCCATCACGCCGGCAAAGGCTTCGGCAAACAGCACGGGCGATACACCATTCACTTCCAGCGCATCACAGGCCAGCGACAGATCAGACTCGCAATCTTTCTGCACCGGCAGGCTACCGTGCGCGATCAGCACGACATCGACCGGACGTTCTGCTGTCAGCGCCGTCGCCAGACGCGCGATCGCCCCCGGATCATTGAAGCTGGCTTCCAGCGCCGTGACCGTGGAATGCGGACTGCGCACACGCAAATCTGCCGCAACGCGAGAGACACGTACCAGATCGCGGCCAACCAATACCAGCTCCACCGCCGCGCGCACCCACAGCCGCGCGCAATGCTCGGCAATGGCCGAACTGGCGCCGATGATCACGATGCGTGGTTTGGACAAAGCAGGATCTCCATTGAATGATGCGCGCGTCAGCTACCGATGAGCCGTCGCGACATCGCCGAGCTGATGCCCGGATCGCGCAGCGACAAAAATTCTTTCAGCCGAGGATAACCCGATTCGAACAGGTCGACGGGCATGCGCGCATCCTTGGCCAGGTATAGCCTGCCCCTGCACTCGCGCACGATCGCATCCAGCGCCGCGAGCAATTGCAGCGTAGGCTCACCCTGGTTCGGAAAATCCAACGCCAAGGTCACGCCCGGCATCGCAAAACTGAGCATGCCCGCCGACTGACGGTTGCCAAAGGTCTTGAGAACCGCCAGAAAAGATCCCGTACCCGAGCGCGCGATGCGCTTCAACATCGCTTGCACGGCCTGCTGACCGACCTCACGCGGCAGCACGCACTGATACTGGAAAAATCCGCGCGGTCCGTAGATACGGTTCCAGTCGCGCACATCGTCCAGCGGATGGAAAAATGCTTCGTAATGCTGCACCGATCTGCGTTTGGCTTTTTTCAGATGAAAGTACATCGCGTTGAACGGCCGCAGCGACAGCGGATTCACCAGCGACACGGGCGGCACGAAAGGCATGCGCCATGAACGCGATGCAGGTGGTGCATCTTTACCCGCGTCGACCGCATTCGCGCGCATGAAAATACCGCGCCCTGCGCCATTCAGACAATCCACCCAGGACACGGTGTGCTCCCAGTCCGCTTCCGAAGCATCGGATAATGCAAAAAATTCGGACAAGTCACGATAGGGCAGTGTCTCGACCGACAGCCAGGGACCGGGCACACGCTTCAGCTGCAGCTCCGCCTCGGTAATCACGCCGGTCAACCCGAGACCGCCCACAGTGGCCTCAAACAACACGTCACCCGGCCTGCACTCGGAGAGGCTGCCATCCGTGCGCGCCAGCGACAGTCGGCGCACATGATCGCCAAAGCTGCCCGCCTGGTGATGGTTTTTGCCATGGATATCATTCGCGATTGCACCGCCGACCGTAACGAATTGCGTGCCCGGCACCACAGGCAACATCCAGCCACGCGGCACGCACAGTCGCTGTATGTCGCGTAGCAGAAGACCCGATTCGCAGACCAGCCTCCCCTGGTGCTCATCGAATGCAATAAAGCGATCCAGACCCGTCGTATTCCAAAGCAGGCCACCGGGATTCAGGCAGACATCGCCATAGCTGCGGCCCATGCCGTACGCGAGACCATAGGCGTCCCGCTTCATGCGTGCGGCGACCTGCATACGGTCAGACAGCGGGTGTACCCGATGCTCGAACGCACCGAGCCGCCCCCAGGAAGTCACCGTTACCATGCCCAGTCCTTCGATGCAGCGGCGAGCACCAGCGCAAACGCCAGGCCAGAGAGCAAACTGGCCCGGTCACGCAGCGCAAACAACAAAGGATCGTCATGCATCTGCCCACGATGCGCCTTCATCCAGATCCAGCTGACCCAGAACAGCATGACAGGTACCGCACACCACATGATCGTCGGCGACTGATACAACTTCAGTACAGCATCACTGTTCAGATACAAGGCCAGAACCACGACAGAGGCGTAGCCCGAGGTAATACCTAACGATTGCACCAGCGGAGCATCAGAGATCAGATAGCCGCGGCCATGGGCTTTTTCTTTGCCCGCATCAGCCTGCACGATCAGCTCGGCATAACGCTTGACGAAGGCCAGTGACAAGAACAAAAAGACTGCGAACGCCAACAGCCAGAACGACAGCGGTATGCCCGCTGCCCCCGCACCGGCGATGATCCGCAGGGTGTACAGCATGGCCAGCACGAGGCAATCGACCAGTATCAGCCGCTTCAGACCCCATGAGTAGGCGCAGGTGAGCAGAAAATAAAACAACAGCCAGCCCGTAAACACAGGCCCGATCGGCAGCGCAAACAGCACGGCATTGAGCATCAGCAACGGCACCAAGATCACGCCCTTGGCGACGGACACCTCACCTGATGCGAACGGCCGCAGTCGCTTGCGCGGGTGATGACGGTCACTGTCGAGATCGAACAGATCATTCGCAACATAGACCGCCGATGCACATAACGAAAATGCCAGAAAGCCCAGCAACATCGCTGAGCCCGTTCCGGGATCAGGTATCTGATGCGCGGCCAGAGGCGCAATGAACAGCAGCAGATTTTTCATCCACTGATGCAAGCGGAGAACGCGAGGCAACTGCGCGGATGCCGAGGGCTGAGGTATGAACACCGCTTCGATCTGACAGCAGGCGCGTGCCTGCTGTTCAACGCTTGCAGAAGCATTCACCACGATTGCCTGTCGCGCCTTTTCCCAGACATGCACATCATCATGAGAATTACCCGCGTAGTCGAAGCCCTGATGTCCGAAGCGCGATTCCAGCGCTGCTGCCTTGTTGCTCGCACTGAGATTGTGCTGACCGTCGCTGGCCATTACCTCATCGAACAGGCCGAGGTGCGTTGCGACGGCATCCGCCATCGATTTGTCCGAGGCCGTGCACAGTATCAAATACCGACCCTGCTGGCGTTGCGTTATCAGCCAGTCGATCAAGGGTTGATTGTAGGGGAGCGACGCAGCGTCGAATTCGGTGAGTGCGGCGAGCCTGGCTTTGAGATATGCCTTGCCCTTTGCCAGCCATGCCGGTATGCGCAGCGCCATCAGAGGACGCGAGCGCAGCGCCCGGATCGCTGACTCGTGGAGCGTATCCGTCAGGATCAAAGTGCCATCAAGATCAACAGCCAGCGGGATGGAAGTCAAATGCCTGTCCTCGGGGACGAAACTGCGTAATATTGTAAATCAGGGGGAATGCTGAAGCCGAGAACCTGTCTCGTGAGCTCGATGGCACGGCGAGTGTATGGCAAGTGACGGCCTACGCTGCAAGCGGCCCAAGGACAGAGATTTTACGCATTGGCAGCGACTCGCCAGTGATCCCACGCCGTCAAGATCCACTCAAGATACCGAATCATTACCTAAGCCGTGAGATCAACTGATGGATAACCTGCCTGCACTCATGCGCGAAATACGGGCGAAGTATCCCGAGGATGTGCCGCTTGAGGTACTGGAAGCCTACTGTCGACGCTACCAGCATTATTACCATCAGCATGTTGAACATCAACCTGCGCGATTCTATGGTGCGTGGGGGTGGTCAGAGGCGAGGCGGCGGGAATTTCGAAAGGCGTTTGACGCTGTAAATCACCAGCGCAACAAATAGCCTGTCTACTGATAATCTTTGATCAGTGCATCGATCGCATCGTTGATGTTAGCGATGCATTTTTCAAGAATCAAGCAATCATCAGCCTCCGCAGATATTCTTTTCGAGTCGATATAGATTGGCATGATGTCATTCAGCCGAAAATCCGGAAGCTGCATATCCATCGTATTCAGCGTCCTCACTGTCAACAGGATGGAAAAAAAAGAGAGACGGTAGTACAAGGCAACCGACGCACTGTCGGAAAGATTGTTTTCTTCGACATATTTTGCGAACAGCGTCTTGATGGTATCAACCAAGTGCAGCCGCTCACTCGGGATGCCGAACTCAACACGTAGCTTTTGTTCAGCCCATTGCCATTTTCTTTGAATTTCTTTATCTGGCATGTTCCCGCTTTTCTGTAGAGGGCTATCAACGATCTCAATAACCAAGGGCCGCTGGAGAGCATTATGCGGGTATTCAGGGGCTCTTGAATACCCGCAAGCCTTCAGCTAGTCGGCCAGATCGCGGATCCGAAGAAAAAAAATCTGGCCCAGAGACTGAGAAACCACTACCGCTGCGACACCGCATCCACCACCGCCAGTGCAGTCATGTTCACAATGCGGCGCACGGTGGCTGACGGAGTCAGCACATGCACCGGACGCGAGCAGCCAAGCAGTATGGGGCCGATCGCCACGCCGTTACCCGCAGCGACTTTTAGCAGGTTGTAAGCGATATTGGCTGAGTCGATATTGGAGAACACCAGCAAATTGGCATCACCCTTCAACGGCGTATCGGGCATGGTTTGTTTCAGCAGGTGCGCATCCAGTGCGGTGTCGCCATGCATTTCGCCATCGGCTTCGAGACTGGGCGCACGTTCGCGAATAATCGCCAGCGCATCACGCATTTTTTTCGCGGACTCGCTGTTACTGCTGCCAAAATTCGAATGTGACAGCAGCGCAGCACGCGGATGCAAACCGAAGCGGCGCATTTCTTCAGCCGCCAGTATCGTGATCTCGGCGATCTGCTCAGCAGTCGGATTCTCGTTGACATGCGTATCGACCATCACCACTTGACGATCGTGCAGTACCAGCGCATTCATGGCAGCATAGGTATTCACGCCGGGACGCATACCCAAGACCTGATCAATATAGTGAAGATGCAGCGCGGTCGCGCCAAAGGTACCGCAAATCATTCCGTCGGCATCGCCTTTATGAATCGCCATCGAGCCGATCAGCGTGTGACGGCGGCGCATCTCGAGCTTGGCGTACTGTTCGGTCACCCCCTTGCGGCGGGTCATCGACAGATACGTCTCCCAGTACGAACGATAGCGCTCGTCACGCTCCGGGTTGATCACGTCAAAATCGAGCTCAGGGCGAATGCGCAGACCATAGCGTTCGATGCGCTGAGCAAGCACCGCTGGACGACCAATCAGGGTCGGCTTGGCCAGCCCTTCGTCGATTACCACCTGCACCGCACGCAGCACACGTTCTTCCTCGCCTTCGGCAAACACAATGCGCTTCTTCTCAGCGGGAGCTTTCTTTGCCATCGCAAATACTGGCTTCATGAAGCTGCCGCTGTGATAAACAAATTGCTGCAGCTTGTCGGTGTAGGCCGCCATATCGCGAACCGGGCGTGAAGCGACGCCCGAATGCTCAGCTGCCTTCGCCACCGCCGGTGCGATTTTCAGCATCAGGCGCGGATCAAAAGGCTTGGGAATCAGGTAATCTGGACCGAACGATAAATTAGTCACGCCGTAGGTGGTAGCCACCACATCGGATTGCTCGGCTTGTGCCAGCTCGGCAATCGCGTGCACCGCTGCGATTTCCATTTCTCGCGTGATCGTCGTCGCACCGCAATCCAGCGCACCGCGGAAGATGTAGGGGAAGCACAGCACGTTGTTGACCTGATTCGGATAGTCCGAGCGGCCCGTCGCGACCACCGCGTCATCACGCACGGCGCGTACTTCTTCCGGCAGAATCTCGGGCGTCGGGTTAGCCAGCGCCAGCACCAGCGGCCGATCGGCCATCGCGCGCACCATGTCTGGCTTGAGCACGCCACCGGCCGACAGACCGAGGAAGATATCGGCGCCGGGAATCACTTCGGCCAGCGTGCGCGCTTGGGTAGCTTGCGCGAAGCGCTCCTTGTCCGGGTCCATCAGCTCGGTGCGACCCTGGTACACCACGCCCGCCAGATCGGTGACGGTGATGTTCTCAATTGGAAAGCCCAGATCGACGATCAAGTCCAGGCAGGCCAGCGCCGCAGCCCCTGCGCCGGAGACCACCAGCTTGCATTTCTTGAGATCTTTGCCGACCACTTTCAGGCCATTCAGAATGGCGGCGCCGACGATGATGGCCGTGCCATGCTGGTCGTCATGGAACACCGGGATCTTCATCCGGTCGCGCAGCTTGCGCTCGATGTAGAAGCACTCGGGCGCTTTGATATCTTCAAGGTTCACGCCACCGAAGGTCGGCTCCAGCGCCGCAATGATGTCGCACAGCTTGTCCGGATCGGTCTCGTTGATCTCGATATCGAATACATCGATGCCAGCAAACTTTTTGAACAGCACACCTTTGCCTTCCATGACCGGCTTGGCGGCCAGCGGGCCGATATTACCCAGACCGAGCACTGCGGTGCCATTAGTGATCACTGCCACCAGATTGCCGCGCGCGGTGTAGCGGAACGCATTCGACGGCTCGGCGGCGATCTCTTCGCACGCCGCCGCCACACCGGGCGAATAAGCCAGTGCGAGGTCACGCTGGTTGGTGAGCTGTTTGGTGGGTGTGACGCTGATTTTGCCGGGGGTGGGAAATTCGTGGTATTCGAGGGCTGCCTGGCGAAATTGCTGGCGAAGCTCTTGCTGATTGCGATCGGAATCCATGCGGGGCAGCTTTCTGTGGAGCGTATTCGAAGGCGTCAGATTTTAACAGACCATCCCTATGAGGCCTGCCCGTCAGCCCCTGCTTGAGCATCCTCCTCGCGCCAACATGGCCATTCGGTACAATCGTCGGATGTTGTCTGAATTCCAGCTGATCGAGCGTTACTTCCACCGCGCACCGCGGCCCGCAGGACCGGTGCGCCTTGGGGTGGGCGACGATTGCGCATTGCTGCACATACCCGCCGGCGAAACACTCGCCGTGTCGACTGACATGCTGGTGGAAGGTCGCCATTTTTTCACGGGCGCCGATCCTCATGCGCTCGGACACAAGACACTGGCAGTCAACCTCTCCGACCTTGCCGCGATCGGTGCGCGCCCGCTAGGCTTCACTCTGGCGCTATCGCTGCCATCAGCTGACGCCGATTGGCTGCAAGCGTTCTCAACAGGCCTGCTGGCACTGGCCGACTCGCATCAGATCGAACTCGTTGGCGGCGATACGACCCGTGGACCGCTGAACCTGTGCGTCACCGTACTGGGCAGCGTACCCGAGGGCGCGGCGATCCGACGCAGTGGCGCCCGTCCCGGCGACGAAGTCTGGGTATCGGGTAGCCTGGGCGACGCAAAGCTTGCACTATCGGCCTTGCTTGGAGAAATTACGCTCGCGGGAGATCAGCTGTCGCTCGCCGCAAAAAGACTCCACACACCAACGCCGCGCAATGCGCTGGGACTGGCGCTGCGCGGCGTAGCGACTGCCGCAATCGATGTCTCCGATGGCTTGCTGGGCGACCTGGGCCATATTCTGAAACAGTCCGACACCGGCGCGGTCATTCATGCGGACGAATTGCCGTTCGGCCTTGCGCTCTCACGCCGCGACGCGGAACAGCGACGTGCATTTGCGCTCAATGGCGGTGATGACTATGAGCTCTGCTTCTGCGCGCCCGCCAGCCAGCACGATGCCGTGCTGGCTGCTGGCCAACAGACCCACACCGACGTCACTTGTATTGGCCGCCTGCGCGCAGAGCCCGGCGTACAACTGCTGGATGCCAACGGGCGGACACTCGCCCTGATGAACCAGTCTTTCGATCATTTCACTTCATGATGAATCCCGAGCCATCCCTCGCCGAAACCGCAGACCCTGTCTTGCCCGTCACACCACGAAAACCGACCGCAGACTTCATGCTGTCTCACCCAGCCCATCTTCTCGCGTTTGGTTTTGGCAGTGGCTTATCGCCTTGGGTGCCGGGCACCATTGGCACCTTGTTTGGTTGGTTGCTGTTCCATGCGCTGTCTGTGCGCTGGCCCGAGGTGCTGACGCCTGCCGTCTGGGGCTTGCTGATCGTCGCCGGATTTGTCATTGGCGTGTGGGCCTGCGACCGCACCGGGCGTGCACTGGGCGTCCCCGATCATGGCGCGATGGTCTGGGACGAGATTGTTGCCATATGGCTGGTGATGCTGTTCGTCACCCCAGCCAGTTTCAAGGCGCAGCTGGCCGCGTTTCTGATATTCCGCTTTTTTGACATGACCAAGCCGCCACCGATCAGACAATTCGAGAAGCGCTTCAAGGGTGGATTCGGCGTGATGGCAGACGATATCATCGCCGCATTCTTCACGCTGCTAGTGCTTGCGCTATGGCGCTTTTGGTGAATCCCTGACACCATGTCGGCATCGGATCACAGGAGCACTGTATGGACACGCTGAATGAACTCTCCGAGCAAGTTGGGCTGGCGCTGAAGAAAAAAGGCTGGCTGCTAGCCACGGCAGAATCGGTAACGGGTGGTGGCATCTCTCAACTGATTACCGATATCGCTGGTTCCTCGGAATGGTTCGATTGCGGCTTCACTACCTACTCGAACAGCTCAAAGACACAATTCCTCGGAGTACCCGAGGCACTGATTGCGCAGCTCGGTGCTGTCAGCGAAGAAGTCGCTGCTGAAATGGCTAAAGGTGCGCTCGTCAACACCCATGCCGATGTCGCGCTCTCCACCACCGGCATCGCAGGTCCCGCCGGCGCCGTGCCGGGCAAACCAGTAGGCACCGTCTGTTTCGGATGGGCACACAGCAAAATCATTCATACTGAGCGGCTGGTGTTCAGCGGCGATCGCCATGCCGTACGAGAGCAGACCATCGTTCATGCGCTGCGAGGATTGTTAAAATTTCTAGAGCGCTGCTGAATTAGTCGAGCACCGATTATCTCCAGCAAGTTTTACCCGTAGGGTGCTTGAAGATCGAACGTCGAAGAGAACACTCTTTCTGGGGGGGTGCGTTTTTATCATGCGACGACACCTCATTATCTATCGAATTCGTAAATTCTTGTGGGCGCGCTTGCCCCAGACAAGATCGGAATTGACAAAGACAGAGATTACTTGCACAGATACCAAGGAAATTTTTTTGAAAGGCAGCGACCAAACACCAGATTTTCGCTGACTCAAAAAAGCGCTGGCCATAGAAGATGCCAGAAACGCGAGCGTATTTTTGAGTACCCACCCAGCTGGAACTTCAGCTGAAGCGATGCCGATTGATTGCGTCGCACGTCTCGCGCGCGACGCGGGCGGCGGCCGCAGTGAACTCTTCGCTGCCTTCAGGCTTTGCGTACAAGATCGCACGCGAAGAATTAATCATCATGCCGCTGCCCTGAGCAGTGCGCCCTGCTTTGACGGTGGCTTCAATATCACCACCCTGCGCCCCGATGCCGGGCACCAGCAGGGGCATCTCACCCACCATTGCTCTCACTTGCGCAAGCTCTTCCGGGAACGTCGCGCCGACAACAAGGCCGCATTGTCCGTGACGGTTCCATTGATCGGATACCAGCTGCGCGACATACTGGTACAAGGGCTTGCCATCAACTTGCAGGAACTGCAGATCCGAACCGCCGGGGTTGGAGGTACGACAGAGCACAATCACGCCGCGATCTGTCCACTCGAGATAGGGAGCAATCGAATCAAATCCCATGTAAGGATTGACCGTCACAGCATCGGCTCGATAGCGCTCGAACGCTTCGCGCGCATACTGCTCAGCAGTGGCGCCAATATCACCACGTTTGGCATCCAGCACGATCGGAATATCGGGATAGCGCTGCTTGAGGTAGTCACAGACACCCTGCAGCTGATCTTCAGCGGCCAGCGCGGCGAAGTAAGCGATCTGAGGCTTGAATGCACAAGCGACGCTGGCAGTCGCATCAATGATCGCTTTGCAGAATTCGAAAATGCTGCCGTCCTTGCCTTGCAGTTGCGCCGGAAAGCGCGTGATATCGGGATCGAGACCCACGCAGAGCAGGGAATCATGGCGCTGGGTCGCGGCGGCAAGCTTGTCGGTGAAGTTCACGGTTGAGTAACTTAGATGAGAGGTGGTTGAACACTAAGCGGCAGTTCAATACATCGAAATGCCTTCATTGTAGCCTTTCATGCTATCTTCCCCGCCCATGACGCGATTGACCCGCAGAGACTTGGTGCTGTTGGCCCTGCTGACCCTTTTTTGGGGACTCAACTGGCCGGTGATGAAAATCAGCGTGCGGGAATTTCCGCCACTGACCTTTCGCCTTATTTGCATGCTGGGCGGCATTGCAGTCATCTGGGCCGTGGCGCGCATACAAAAAGTGCCGCTGGCGATACCGCAAGGCGGCGTACCGACGGTACTCAAGCTGGCCATCCCCAATATGTTCATTTGGCATGCGCTGATCATTATCGGCGTACGGATGCTGTCTTCCGGGCGCGCAGCGATTCTCGGATACACCATGCCGGCCTGGGCAGTGATTGCCGGCCTGGTGTTCTTTGGTGACCGCATCAGCCGGGCCGCACTGGCCGGCATTGTGATGGCGATGTCGGGCGCAATGCTCCTTCTATCAAGCGAGTTCTCGCGCATCTCAGGTCAGCCACTAGGCACGCTGACGGTGCTGATGGCAGCCGCCGCCTGGGGATTTGGCACCGTGCTGATGAAGCGCACCCAGATCGAGATGCCGACCATCTCGCTCACGCTCTGGATGCTGAGTTTTGCGACGGCAGGTATCGCGGTGCTGGTACTGATCTTTGAACTACCTCAGGTGCGCTGGCCAAACTGGATCGAATGGCTGGGCATTCTCTACAATGCCGCGATCATTTTTGGTTTTGCGCACGTCGTCTGGTTCCAGCTGGCGCGCTCACTGCCCCCAGTGGCATCCAGTTTGTCAGTAATGTTCATCCCCGTGATCGGCACCTTCTCGGGCGCATGGATATTGGGCGAGGAACCGCACTGGCAAGACTATGTGGCAATCGTGCTCATACTTGGCGCGATGTCGACCGTCATGTTCCGTCGCCCCAGTGAGGGTTCAACATCGTAGCTTTACGCCAGAACCCCGCCTTCGCTCTCAAGGCGCAGAGCACTGCCCGGCCTATCAATAGCGGTCGTGAACCCACTGCAACAGTGCATCCAGCGCAGGACGTGCAGCAGACGCATTCGCATCATTGATAATGCAGCTGACAATGAGTCTGCGACCGGATCTCGCGGTCAGATAACCTGCGATGCTGGTGACGTCTATTAGCGTTCCGGTCTTGATATGTGCTTGGCCTCGCACGGAGGATTCCTGAAGTCGTCGTCCCATCGTGCCATCGATACCGACCAACGGCAGCGAGGCGATAAATTCCGGCATCAATGGACTTTGCCAGACTTGCTGCAACACAGATGACAGCGCACCGACACTGATACGCTCATCGCGCGACAGGCCGGACCCGTTATCGATGATGACTGTTTGTGCGTTAATGCGATGGCGGGTCATCCAGTCGAGCACTCGCACCGCACCCGCCCTGGGACTCGCCGGAGCGCTGCCACGATTCGCCGCCAAACTCAACAATAACTGTCGTGCCATCACGTTATTACTGTGTTTGTTGATGTCACGGATGATCTCCGCAAGCGTCATCGATTCCCAGGCCAGCAGCTCGCGCGCAGCAGCTGGCACGCTGCCTGCACGCACACTGCCAGTGATTGTGCCGCCAAGCTCAGACCACAGCTGGCGAAACACGGCATCCACATAGTGCACATTGCTCAGGGTATGCAGATGCAGTGTCAGTAAACGCTCACCACAACTGATCGGAAAGCTTCCCTCGAAGCGAAGCCATCCCGCCGTGAGCACTGGTTTGAGCTGCTCTCTCCAGCGAATGCAGGGCTGATCATTCTGCGCGGGCGGATCGATGATGAAGTTGCTCATCGGTGGCTCAGCGCTGAGGCGCGCGCGATCCGCGTTGGTATCGGGAACCAGCACGACGCTGAGTACTTTTGCATCCAGCAGTAAGGCATCGGGCAAAGCATTGTAGGCACGCTCAGGTGCGGCATCGAAGGCGGCGGGATCCGCAACAGCTGATTCAAACAAGCTGCTATCCAGCACCAGATCGCCTCGTATCTCGCGCACGCCCATCGAGCGCAAGCGTCGCAACAAACGAGCAAGATCTTCGTGCGCGAAACGCGGATCACCGCCGCCCTCGATGATGAGATCGCCATTCAGGATACCGTTGCTGATCTCGGCGGAAGAATGCAGACGCGTGATCCACCGATAGCTCGGACCCAGTAGCTCCAGCGAGGCGGCAGTCGTCACCAGCTTCATTACGGATGCGGGCTTGAAAGCGATATCAGCGTTATGAGCGACGAGACGTTCGCCATCGACAGACCGAATATCCAGCGCGACCGAAGACGCTGGTATGCCCGCCTGTGCCAACGAAGCAGACAGCGGATCCGGTAATCTCCCCCTCGGCTGCAAGGTGCCGCAGCCGCCTAACGCCAGCAGCAGTACAAGGCAAACCAGGGGGTGCAGCTTCAAGCGCGTCATCTGCCGATCCTCACATTGATGGCAGAATTATCCCATGCACCCCACAGGCCAGAAGGTATGTCCCAAGATGTCGGGGCCGTACAATCAGTCTCGCGTCAAACCCGCCAACAATTAACACACGCTCATGATTCCTTTTATCGATGGCGAACAGTTGCGCAAGCACCTGCCCTACCCGGTACTGATCAACACGTTGCGCGATTCATTTTGCGACATAGTGCATGCACCACGCCGTCATGTTCATGCCTTGTCAGAACAGGAATCTTCCACGCTGCTGCTGATGCCCGTCTGGCAGGAATCCAAACAACTGGGCGTAAAACTGGTCACCGTGATGCCGGAGAACCGCAGCAAAGGCAAACCGACGGTGCACGCGCTATTCATCTTGATGGACGCCTCGAGTGGCGTGCCACTGGCGCTGATCGATGGCGAGCAACTCACCCTGCGCCGCACGGCCGCAGCGTCGGCGCTGGCATCACGCTATCTCTCGCGCGAAGAGAGTCAGCATCTACTGATTGTGGGTACCGGGCAGCTGGCACCGGAGATGGCGCTCGCGCATTGCATTGCCAGGCCAATACGAACCGTCACCGTATGGGGGCGCGACGCTGTCAAGGCGCAAACCATGCTGCACACATTGCGTGACGCCGGCATGGATCCGGCAATCAGTTTGAACACTGCGAACGAGTTGTCGTTGGCGGCAGCGCAGGCAGACATCATCTGCTGCGCCACGACGAGCACAGAACCGCTGCTGCGCCTCTCCGATGTAAAACCCGGCACGCATATTGACCTGGTCGGCGGCTTCAAGCCCGACATGCGCGAGGTCGATGATGCGCTGGTCTTACACAGCCGCGTGTTCGTTGACACCTTCGATGGTGCGCTGGCCGAGGCGGGTGATCTGGTGCAGCCGATGACGGCAGGACTTATCTCCCGCGACCATGTGCTGGCTGAGTTGGCGTGCCTGACCCATGGCAGACATACCGGACGCAGCAGCAACCAGGAAATCACTTTATTCAAATCCGTGGGAACGGCCATCGAAGATCTGGCGGCCGCGCGGCTTGCGTGGGCCTCTGCCAGCGATACTCGAGCGGCGTAAAGCTGAGAATTATCAAGTCATTAATTTTCATGAGTGCGCCGAAAGAAGTTTTCAGCAGAGATTCTTGAAAAACCCGAAGCCCGTCCCTATACTTGGCACTCGCTGGCGGAGAGTGCTAACAACCCGCGCCGCCAATACGACCGACCCTCGCCGGCCGGGTCCGGGGCAACGCTCCCGGAATGGCCGGAAAAATAAACATAACCAACTGTTTTTAAAAGGAGTTTTCATGAATCTTCGTCCTCTGCACGACCGTATCGTGGTCAAGCGCCTGGAGCAGGAAACCAAGACGGCTTCGGGCATCGTGATCCCGGATCAGGCTGCCGAGAAGCCGGATCAGGGCGAGGTTGTGGCCATCGGCAACGGCAAGATCCTTGAAGACGGCAAGGTTCGTCCGCTGGATGTGAAAGTCGGCGACAAGATCTTGTTCGGCAAATATTCCGGCCAGACCGTCAAGGTGGGCAATGAAGAATACCTGGTCATGCGCGAAGAAGACGTCTTCGCGGTCGTCCAGTAATCACGTCCGAACCCCTCATTCCAAATAAAGTTAGTTAAGGAGCAGTCAACATGGCAGCTAAAGAAGTAGTTTTCGGCGACAGCGCGCGCCACAAGATGGTCGAAGGCGTGAATATTCTCGCCAACGCAGTCAAAGTCACCCTGGGCCCGAAAGGTCGCAACGTGGTTCTGGAGCGCTCGTTCGGCGCACCCACCGTCACCAAGGACGGTGTATCGGTCGCCAAAGAGATCGAGCTGAAAGACAAGCTGATGAACATGGGCGCGCAGATGGTGAAGGAAGTCGCCTCCAAGACCTCCGACAACGCCGGTGACGGCACCACCACCGCGACCGTGCTGGCACAAGCCATCGTTC
>JACCDW011596278.1_pt1 | contig 90386 bp, 88 predicted proteins | sample 7449781 | NCBI WGS metagenome assembly JACCDW01 (sample SAMN15323449, study PRJNA562643) | freshwater metagenome | isolation source: river surface water | place: USA:Blue River Watershed | collected 2017-08-18
AATAAGAAGGGTCTGTAAACACTTCTTGATATCCCGTCATAGCGGTATTGAAAGCGATTTCTCCCGTTGTTACTCCAACGTTTCCACAAGATTTTCCTTGAAATACAGTGCCGTCAGCAAGAACTAAGACAGCAGGTTGACTAATGCGATTCATTAGATTGCGAAATTAAAACATTTCATACTTACCCGAGTTGAAAGATTTGAACAAAGTTTGAAAGGGATGAGGTGTTGTGTACAAAATACACTTTCCCTATCTTGCGCTCATGGAAATGAAAAAATTGGGCTTCTGGGATATTTGGAACATGAGTTTCGGATTCTTGGGTATTCAAATGGGATTTGCATTGCAGAATGGAAACGCCTCGCGTATCCTTCAGGAGTATGGCGCAGACGTGCATGAGCTTTCATGGTTTTGGCTCGTTGCTCCATTGACCGGGATGATTGTGCAGCCGATTATAGGCTACTACAGCGACCGTACTTGGAATCGCTTGGGTCGACGCAAACCTTATTTCCTCGCAGGTACTTTGATTTGTTGTTTGGCCTTGATTGCCTTACCCAACAGTGGTGCTTGGTTCACCGCCAAGTCGGCTTTGTTGATTGGAGCAGGTGTTTTGATGTTGATGGATGCGAGTATCAACGTCGCGATGGAACCTTTCCGCGCATTGGTTGCAGATAACCTACCCGACCACCAACGCACCTACGGATTCACCATTCAAACCTTTTTGATTGGTATCGGCGCTGTGGTTGGATCTTGGTTACCCTGGATGTTGACCAACTGGTTTGGGGTTTCTAATGAAGGGGTAAATGGTGGAATTGGCGACAATGTTATCTACTCCTTCTACATCGGAGCATTGGTTTTTATCACAACTATCCTCATCACCATTTGGAAAACCCGTGAGTATCCGCCTCAAGAATATGAAGCGATTCACGGCAAGATGGAAGAAGAAAAATTGGGATTTGGACAAATCGTAAAAGACTTTGTCAATATGCCCGCTACCATGCGACAGTTGGGATTGGTGCAATTCTTCACTTGGTTTGCATTGTTCACGATGTGGGTATTTACCACACCTGCTTTGGTTGAGCACGTATTTCAAATCCCTGTCGATGCAGATGGGCATCCCATTGGCGCTGATGCCATTCAACGCGCCAAAGACGCTGGCGATTGGGTAGGAATTTTATTTGGTATTTACAACGGCGTAAGTGCGATTTACGCTTTGCTATTGCCCATCATCGCTTCCAAATTGGGTAGAAAAGGAACACACGCTATCTCACTAGCCGCAGGCGGTATTGGTTTGATCAGCATCTTTTTCATTCATGATGCCAATTTGATGATCATCCCCATGATCGGAATTGGGATGGCCTGGGCATCAATATTGGCCATGCCGTACGCCATTCTTGCGGGATCCATTCCGGCAGGAAAGATGGGCGTTTACATGGGCATATTCAACTTCTTCATCACCCTTCCTCAAATCGTGAACGGTGTATTTGGCGGGCCCATGGTGAAGTATTTGTTCGAAGGTCATGCGATTTACGCGATAGTGTTGGGTGGTATTTTCATGTTGTGCGCTGCTCTAGTGGTAGTCTTTGTGAAAGAGCAAAACAATATTCGCATTCGTTAAAATTCAGCCTATCTTTGCCGCCCCATGGCGAACACAGCTGAATCTTTCTTGCCCACAGCGTTTGGTGACTTTCGAATTCTGACGTTTTCGGATAACGATTTGTTTCATCCCCATGTGGTTTTGGTTAGTGAAAAGAAAGCCGAAGTTCCCACCATTCGAATTCACTCGGAATGCCTAACCGGAGATGTTTTTGCTTCGTTGCGCTGTGATTGCGGCGACCAGTTGCATGCATCATTGAAACTCATCCAAGAAAATGGCGGTGCCCTTTTGTATCTGCGCCAAGAAGGCCGTGGTATCGGTCTCACAGAAAAAATCAAAGCATATGCCTTGCAAGAACAAGGGCACGATACGTACAAAGCCAATGAAATTTTGGGTCATGGACAGGATGAAAGAAACTTCAATATCGTCCTAGAAATGCTGGCGCATTTGGGATGGAACAAGGTTAATCTCATTACCAACAATCCCGAGAAATTGGCTTTCTTAGAAAATCACGGAATTACGGTAAACGAAAGAATTCCATTGGTCATCACAGCCAATGCACACAATGCATCGTATCTATCTGCCAAGAAAAACATCAAAGGCCATCTGCTTTGATCGACTTTGATTAAAAGGGATCAACGGGAGTCGGAGGCGTATATTTAGGAGTAGGCTCTGCATATTCATCCCTGTCATCAACAGGATCTGAAATTCGCCATCCAATTGAAAAGCCCAAAAGAATTTGAGACTGGGTAACTTTACTTGCATCAACGAAATCAAACACCCCTTCCATTTGCGAAGATTGATTCCACATCAAACCAGATTCGGCAAAGAAGTTCTCTGTGCGATATCCAATACCCGAAGAAATCCACCATTTGTTCTGCGCACTTTCCTGAACAGCAGTTTGAATGCCCATTCCTCCGCGAATCAGCCATTGGCGGGGCAATCGCAATTCAACACCCGATTGGATGCGATGACTCGACTTGCCCAATTTGGCAATGGCCAAATTTTCCTCAGAATAAGCATAATTGAAATCACCCACAGCCTCGACCGAAGCTTGGTGCATTTGAATTCGATTCCAATCCATGGTCCACATGATTCTTGGTCCAACGTTCATCGCGCTGCTCAAGTGAAGGATTTGAGGTGTTGTAATCGCATATTCAATGCTATTGACAGGCGATGATGCGCTCAAAGAAGAGTTGATAAAATCTGTTCGCAATTCAGAACTGAATTCATCCGAGAAACGAATTCTTCGTGGCGCAGTCCATGACGCCCCCATCTTCCACCACGGCGCCCATTCGGGTTGATATATTGCTCCCATCCTAAAACTCAAAGCTGATCCCGTCGCAGACAATGACTGGTTGTATTCAAAGAGTTTCAATGTGTCTTGTTCGCTTTGGTATTCTTCTTCATGCTTCAATTCATAACCATATGAAACACCCTGAATTCCGATATTGGCCCCCACATAAAGTTGATTGTCATAATTGGCAGCTATGGAGTAATTGCCTTCCCAAGTTTTGCCCGTCTCGTCCACATTCTTTTTGATCTTGTTTTCTCCACCGGTGTAGTTGGCCCAGTATTGGTCAACTGTACCAGGAACAGTATCGATACCGTAGGTATTCCAAGCCAAGCCTGCTGTGAATGGAAAAAAAGAAGTCACATCATTGTAATTTACGCCGTTGGCATAAGATGCAAATTGATCCATCAAGGAAATATTGGTGGTTTGAAAATTGGTGATGACGCTTCGGTTGTAAAGCTGGGTAACCCCATAGGATAGCGCTGTATTCCAATATTTCCATTTTCCAGAGGGTATGACTCTATTACGTACATACGTGATATGATCAATGGGCAAATTGACATTGCCCGTGGTCATACTTTGCTGATTCCAATTGGAAGTTTGGAAACCCGTTATCAGCTTGGCACCCATGTCTATTACACCTGAACGATATACCCCAATTCCTGCTGGATTGAGATAGACCGCAGAAGGATCAGCACCTACAGCTCCATATGCACCCGCCATTCCCATCGCACGAATTGATCCTGGAGATCCATAATCGGAGAATCTAAATACATCGTTTTGATTTTGACCCCAAGCTCCTATACCACCGAAGATCAGTACAATTAGCGCAGCAATTCTCATGGACGTCTTCCGCTTGATTTGGGTGAACCCGAACTTCCAGAAGAGCGACTTGGCGCTGGACTACTTGAACCAGAAGGTCTTGAAGGGGACGATGGTCTTGTATCACTACCACGTGACACCGCTGGAGCGGGACGACTTGACTCTGGTCGCACTTGAGGTTTACTTGCGGGTCGCTCAGTCTGATTGTTGCTCACATTGGGGCGTGAAGGTTTGGATACATCAGAATTGGTATTTCTAATTCGACTACCTGACGAATTTGAATTTGGGGTGCTTGTTGCATTAGAAAACACTTCTGAAATCGTTTGCTTTCTTCTCGGATTGACGCTATTCGTACCCAAAGACTTGGGTCTGCGATGAATCACCCCACCTGAGTTTCCTGCTCCGACAGTTCCTGTTGAAGGGCGTGCCACACTGGTTACTTGATCTTGACTCGTATTGGTGTTGCCTGAATTGCCATTCCAATAATAAGGGTTGTAAAAACTGCCGTTGTTCCAGCCGTATGGATTATATCCACCATAATAGGGCATGTAACTTCCGTAATTGGAATAGGGTGAATACATGGAATATGGAGAGTATGTAGAATAAGGATAATAGCTGTTGTACATACCATTTCCCCAATATGGCATGGTTTGCATGCCGATACCCAACATCCAGTTGGATCCACCGTACCCCCCAAATCCCATTGAAGAACCCATTCCACCATTGTAAAAAGGAGAAGACCAGGGTGAATTGTAGGTATTGTTACCCCATGAATTGGAAGACACAGAATTGGGGTCATATACCATTCGCCAACCCATGACAGGATCCCATACAGGAACCATTCCGTCGGTTTGATTGGATTGCGTAGAGTCTAGATATGAAGGCGCATAGGAGTTGCGACGTGCGGCATCCTCTGAGTAGAAATCATCATCGTCACCTTTGGGCTTGGCCAATTGACTTCCCGAAACATATTCGGGTCGACCAAAAGATTCACCCGGCTGCCAGTAAGCTTCATCAATCTCATAAGCATCAGACAAAGGTTCCATCATTGTACAGGAAGACAACAATAGCAGGAGGAAAAAAACACCGATTCCATTTTGCAATAATCCCTTCTTCATAAACGACTTGTTTCTAACAAAGGTAAGTGTTAGGTGCAAAGACTGAAAACAATTGACTCAGTATTTTCCGTTAAGATTCGTCAAATGATTTCCGTCTAGATTTATGACCTATTTTTGAACCACAATTACAAGAAAATGGCAGAGAAATTAACCTCAAGAGAAGTAGATTATTCAAAATGGTACAATGAATTGGTGGTCATGGCTGATTTGGCGCAACACAGTGATGTGAAAGGCTGCATGGTCATCAAGCCTTATGGCTACGCGATATGGGAAAAAATGAAAGATGCTTTGGACAAGATGTTCAAAGAGACAGGGCATCAAAATGCTTACTTCCCTTTGTTTATCCCCAAATCTTATTTGAGTAAAGAAGCTTCACACGTGGAGGGTTTTGCCAAAGAGTGCGCAGTAGTGACGCACTACAGATTGAAAACAGAAAATGGTGAAGTTGTGGTTGATCCAGATGCCAAACTCGAGGAAGAATTGATTGTACGTCCGACGAGTGAAACCATTATTTGGAACACTTACAAAGGATGGATTCAAAGCTATCGCGACCTTCCCATTTTGATTAATCAATGGGCCAACGTTGTTCGTTGGGAAATGAGAACGCGTTTGTTTTTACGAACTGCAGAATTTTTATGGCAAGAAGGACATACGGCACACTCAACAGCACAAGAAGCAATTGCAGAAACCGAAAAAATGTTGGATGTATATGCAGACTTTGCTGAGAACTGGATGGCAATGCCTGTAATCAAAGGAAAGAAGTCAGCTAATGAAAGATTTGCTGGAGCATTGGACACCATGTGTATCGAAGCTTTGATGCAAGATGGAAAAGCTTTACAAGCAGGAACATCGCATTTCTTGGGTCAAAATTTTGCCAAGGCATTTGATGTGAAATTCGCAACGAAAGAAGGACAACAAGAATACGTTTGGGCAACATCATGGGGAGTATCCACAAGATTGATGGGTGCCTTGATCATGACTCACAGTGATGACAAAGGATTAAGACTTCCTCCAAAATTGGCTCCAATTCATGTTGTCATTGTTCCCATTTACAAAGGCGTTGAGCAAATAGACGGCATATACCAAAAAGTAAAGCCGATGATCGATGAGTTGAAAGCCTTGGGCTACACGGTCAAATTTGACGACGACGATACAAAGCGTAGCGGATGGAAATTTGCTGAATATGAATTGAAAGGAGTTCCCGTTCGTATTGCCGTTGGTCAAAGAGATTTGGAAAATGGAACTTTGGAAGTTGCCCGAAGAGACAACGGAGAAAAATCCTCCATTGCCATGGAAGGTGCAGCGCAACACATACACAACCTCTTGAATGAAATTCAAGACACCATGTTGGCTGAATCCAAGAAATTCAGAAATGAGCACATCACTGAGGTAAATTCATACGAAGAATTCAAACAAGTTTTAGAGTCCAAAGGTGGATTCATTTCCGCGCACTGGGACGGTACCAGCGAGACAGAAGAACGCGTAAAGAACGAAACCAAGGCAACGATTCGTTGCATTCCGTTGGATCAAAAATTGGAAGATGGCGTTTGTATGGTAACTGGCAAGCCTAGCACCGGTCGTGTTCTATACGCCAAAGCATACTAATATGACAACACAAGAAGGAATCGCTCATTTGCTCAAGGAAAAAAGCACACTCAAACAAGATGTGTATCACTTGACTATCGAAGTTTTTAAGGAACTTAAAACGGTTCTTGAAGAAACAATTGATCGGGTGAGAAAAGACTTTGGTCAAAATGACACCCGAGTAGAATTTTATTACAAAAACAAAGGTGATTTACAAGCCGAAATCAAGGTTGCAGGTGACATCTTGGTTTTCCAAATGCATACCAATGTATTTCAATTTGACCCTACTCATCCGCTCTGGAAAAGTGGCTACTTCACCAATGATCCCAAGAATAGTTTTGTTGGGGTAATCAATATTTACAACTTCTTGTCTGATTCATTTAAATACAACAGAGAACAAGATTTGGGTTATTTGATTGGTCGAATTTTCATCAACAAAGAACGGCACTTCATGATCGAAGGCAAGAAGCAATTGGGCTTTTTGTTTCAAGACATGATCAACTCCAACTTAGACAGAGCGGCTTTACAATCCATTGTAGACAGTAGCATCTTGCACACCCTGAATTTTGATATGTACATTCCGCCATATGAGGCCATTCAGCAACTTACCGTATTTGATGTACAGACATTGAATCACGGCATTTCTGGGGCAACAGGAAAACGTTTGGGATTTCAGTTTGGAATCGATAACGATCCAACAAGCCTTTGATCAGTATGTCCAAATTTTAAAAGATGGATCCATTGGATCAACCGTATCAAGCCATTCCTTTATTGGAATGGCTTTTTTGTTGTCCGCTATGAGCCAATAATTTTTGCGCTCTTGCAGCGCATTACCCGGCCAAACAACCTCTATCCACTTCTCCACCCATTGCATCGTTTCAGCATCCTTGCGCTTTCTCACTCGATCTATCTTTCCCTTCATCTGCTCAACTCCTGAAAGCGCTTTCTTCAATTCACCCTCCCAAGTGGCAAGGAGCGTTGGATCTTCTGCTCGAATATCCTCTGTATGATTTTGATACAATACCTCTATCTGAGCTGACAATTCTTGCAATGGCATTGGACCCCAGTGGGACAAAAAATATTCTTTCAATTGCTTCTCCGTCCAATTCCATTCGCTCTCTGAAAGGCCTTTCTCCAACCACTTCGCAAGCATTTTCTCAGGTATAACCGCACCGCGTTCACGCAAAGCAAAGGAACAATGCGGTAAGCCCATCTCTTGCATGCAAGCCATGACTTGCCTCCAATAACGCTGTTCGGATGGTCCTCCAACATATACCACATTGGGCAAAACATATTCTTGATACAGAATTCTCAAGGCTACATTGGGACTTAAATTCCCCGGAGCTCTCAACGCCAATTCATTGAAATCATCGGGATTCAATCGCACGCGACCATGGTTCTCCAACGAAAATAAATTGCAATTTTTAATTTCAATTTCGCCTGTTTGAACGCCCAAACTCGTTGCCACTTTATACAACGACTGATTCTCTGCATCATCTCTAAAGATGGGCATGGCCATATTCTTCAATCTTAGATCATCGGGATCAATAACCACCAAACCAAACTCACCAAAATACGAATCTACCAACCTTCTTGTCGCTTCAGATAAGGTAGCAGAAGATGAATATATATCCAACCATCTCTCGGCAATTGCATCCGCAGGAAATTCGGCATTCCAAGCTTGTAATGCATCCGACACTTCATTGCAACTCATCCTGCCGACAGCTCCTGTCTTTGTGGTTGACCAACTGGACTTCTTGTTGCCGTTTTGAATTTGTGCTATCTCCTGCCAATCGTGATCCTCAGTGGCCATCCAAAAAATGGGGACGAACTCGAGATCAGGGTACGCTGCTTTGTATTTCTTGACCAATGCTATGGTGGAAGCAATCTTGAACAAAATCATCCATGGCCCCAATCCCACAACTATCTGCTGCCCTGTCGTAATGGTGTAGCAGTTGGGCAACAACAAGTTCTCTATATTTTGATTAACCCGCTCTGATATTGAAATGGATTTGTATTGATCTTTAAGTGCTTCCACCAAAACCAATCGTCTATCATTTGGGAAGTTGCTACGCAAATCAATTTTAGACTGTCGATTTTCCCATGCATCACCGACATGAGCTGTTGAAGCATACACTTCCTGCAGAGATTTCTTATGCCACAATTTCACGATGCGAAGTTAATCAGATTGATTAACGAATCAGATAAACATTGCCCTGCTGGGTAACCTTTTGATTGGATGTACTGATAAATTCCAAAGTCCAAAAGAAAGACTCTGCATCTACCAATCTATCCACCTCTTTGGCATCCCATCCCTGAATGGCCGATTGGGTCTCAAAAACCAATTGTCCCCAGCGATTAAAAATTTTCAAATCCCAACCTTCCACTTCGTGATCCAAAGCCATGAAAGCGTCATTGGTTCCATCACCATTGGGTGTAAATGAATTGGGGACGTAAATCAAATCAGCCTTTACAGGATCAACAGCCTCTACAATACCTGAAAACAAAACGGGATTTTCATAATCGGCAACCTCAGCGGTTTTTTCAATGGTTATTTGATCGAAAAAATAATAAGACAAAGATGCATTAACGGCACCCCTATTGTTAATCGCCTTGTTGTCATCCGAGCCAAAAAGACCAATGGTCAAATATTGAGATGGCTCTTGCGCTACAAAATCTATGGTTGCCACCTTCCAAGTGGTTGCATAAAACTCCTGGCGAAAGACAAACTGAGGAGTAGACAATATGGGAGAAACACCATTTTGAGTTGGGATTGCATTGGAAAGAAGCACTCCCAAATCCGAGACCGTAAGTCCCGCAATGGAGACTGGTGTGCTTGTACCCATGGTCCAGGGCATTGAAATTTTATACTTGGCTCCTATCACGAGCGGCTCAGGCAATCGAAGAGATAGATATTCCCTTGTATTGGTTCCTTTGGTAGATGCTATGGCCAAACCCATCATCGCTTGACCCGAATACGCTGGAACAATAGCAAAAGGTGTCTCTGGCAAATCACATGATGCAGAACCTAATGAATGAAAGTAATCGGGACTGGCTTGACCGTTGGTGGAAGGATTCACAACGTTGGTGGTTCTATACCACTGACCCAAACCATCTGGAAGACTGCTATAATTCTCAAAATCAAAACGAGCAACCTGCGCATCAAGCGCAATTGTCGCTGAGAGGATTATGACAAAAACAATGGCTATTCGCATTTCCGCATAGGTTTGTCACGAATGTAGGATTTTTTAATACTCCCACGAAATTCCAAATGTTAAATCCACGGGATTGAACTTTACACTGAGCAAATCATCATCCCAATATTGGAATGGCCATGCTCCTGAAATGGCCATGAAGGATTTGCAATTACCGCGAATTTTCCGACTCACCGTAGCTCTGCCAAACATAGACCATGATGATTGCTTGCTTGAGGACCACGAATGCGTTGAAAGTTGAGTTAAAGACTCATTAAGATACGAACTCTTACCACCTTGAATAATGACCTGCGACCAAGCCGCACCCAACATTCCCTGATAAGACCACAACGACCTTGGCTGATCATATGCAAAAACGAGATATACTGGGATTTGATGTATCGTTGTCCGAAATTCTCCAAATTGCGTTACAACTTTTGTAGTATCCAACTCATAAAACCCTGTAGAATCGACATCTACAGCATCAATTTGATAAAAACCAGTCTCGTTATACAGGTAGCCGAAAGGAGATTCCTCGTCTGCACTTAAAGGCAAAGCATGCTCTACAGTTCTAGACCAAAGCTTCTGCCTGTAACCCGCACCCAAGCCCAATGTTTCATTCCACATGGCATAAGCAGAGACTCCGGCAGTAGGTTCGTATCTCCAATGCCTTCTATTGGGATTCAATTGTGACAATGGAGTTCCTTTGGTCGACTTGTCCCAAGCGTTTTTAAGTAGCATTCCTCCCCCCTCAACTTGAATTCCCCAACGAATGGTTCTCGGCATTTCACGATAATCACTGGAATAGTTCAGCCAATAATGTTCATCGCCGGATTGAACAGGCTGCTCCTCTAAAAAAATAACTTCCTTACCAATAATCAGTGTGTCGCTTGAAGATGAACTTCCGATTGCTGCGTTGGCGAGCAATACAAAAGTGAAAATCGAAGCTAGCACTCGCATAATCAAGGCTGCGGGATAATCAACTTCAATTTTCGTTGACCCTTGGGTAATGATTTCTTCACTTCTTGCTCAATCATCTCATTTGGCTTGGCTTCCGGAGCTGATGCTACTGAGTCTCGGTCACTTATTCTTATTTGATTTGGAGCGGCTGAATTTTCTATAGGTAAATTGGGATTTTCAACTCCATAACACTCACTCGGCGCATTTGTCGTTGTCGTTGTTGCCGATTCTATTTCAGATTTACTGCTCTTGGGAACTGAAACATTCTTCTCCTCATTCATCTCAATTGAAACCTCTTGGATTTGATCAACACTAGGAGCCACCTCTTTTGAAGAGCCCGATGCGTTTTGAGGCACAACCACATTATCAACTTGACTATTCCAATTCCAAACCATAACAGCACCTACAAACAATAAGAAAGCCGCTGACCAGCGCACCAGTATTCTCCACTTGCGTTTTCTATTGGCTCGTGCAATAGCCAATTCCATTACTTCAAGTGGAGCCTCCACTTGGTAATCCTTTAATTGCCCAAACATTTCGTTCATTGAATTTCGCTCACTCATACTCTTGTATTTTGATTCAATTTTTCTAACTCCTTTTGCACTTGTACTTTGGCTCTAGACAATTGAGATTTGGACGTATTGATGTCCACCCCTAGCATGTCTGCGATTTCCTTGTGCTTGTATCCTTCTATCACATATAAATTAAAAACCGTTCTATAGCCCATTGGCAATTGCTCGATACACTTCATCATATCCTCCATCGCAAATGCACCCAACACATTCATCTCAGTATCCGAAACCTCAAACAATCCTTCATCTAAATCACGCTCAATGGCCTTTCGAACTGCCTTTCTGTAATATGTAATACTTGTATTTACAGCAATTCTTCTCAACCACCCTTCAAAACTCCCATCAAATTGATACGTATTCAAATGCGTATAAATTCGAACAAAAACTTCCTGAAGTACATCTTGTGCATCCATTCTATTCTTGGCGTACCGCAAACAAATGGCGAACAACAAACCTGAGAACTGCTTGTACAATCTTTCCTGTGCCCATCTCTCATGGCGACAGCAAGCCTCTATTACTTTGCGCAATTCTTGGTCCATCAGGGTTCCCATTTTCTTTAACTAATATAGACGCGAAAAGGTTGCAAGAACTACATAAATTTCGATATCGCCTCTCCTCTATTCTTCGTCAATAAACGGTAATCTAGAAAATATACGAGTCTAAGACTTACACTCCCTGCTTGTGGGATATCGCTAATTTGCTCAATATCCTCAATCAAATTGGAGGGAATCTCATTGGTTTCATCAATCTGAGCCCATTTCCAAGCCACGATACACTCGCTTCCTGGAGTAAAATTCCATCTGTAAAAACAATCGATGGTGAATGAGTTGAAATTTCTATTCACCCAACTTGTTGTATTTGAACCAAAGCCATCAAATTCAGAAGACTCCAATTCACCTGAATCATTCAGGTTATAAAATTCGTGGTATTTGGAGTATCCCCAATAGTGCCGGAACCTGCAGTTGATGGACATTACTGGATTAAAACTATAGGCCACTGTCAATACGTTGGTGTGAGAAACAACGTCACGTCGTCCAAATACGGGCGCTGCAGAGTTAGGGTCAAATGTTGAGAATCCAACATCATTAAAATGTTGTTGTTTGCTGTATACATAGATAAGCATCCAATGGTCATTGATTCGATAACGCGGAGACACTCGCCAATTTCGAATGAATCGATTCTCAAAATCATAAATCCCATATCTTCCTCCTACATCAATGGCCAATTGTTTGCGATAATCTGTAGAAATCCATCCACCCAATTCGTGGTGCGTGAAATCATGAAACTTCATTCCCCATACCCTTGGTTCGAAATAATTGTAAGCTCGAACAGGCTCCCCATGGTAACTGATATTGTAGGTTACAAATCGATGGGTGTTTACTCCAACCTCCGCATCCACTTCCAAATTGGAAAAAGCTCTGGGGGCGTATAAACTTTCACGTACAATGTTCAACTCGCTCCACATTCTATTAAAAGGTCCAAATGACTCGTACTTCTTGTAGCCCAAGGTTAAAAATTGTCCCCAAGAATTATTGGCTTGTAAGAAACCCAAATCATTGGGATTATATCCATCACTCTCCATGTAATAACCCAACGATCCAGTAAAATTGCCACTGATTTTGGCTACGCTCGATCCTTGTGAAAATCCTGTTTGCTTGGTTTTTTCTGTCGCAAATATTTCCTTCCCCAATCTATTGGAATAGGCCCCCCACGAAGAAAATGCCCATCGATTGGATTTGTTTCTCAATGCCGTATTATACGCTGTTACATTGGCATCTAACAACTCACCGGCTCGAGTAACATTGGTATTGGTTAAAGTAAAGTATGAGTTATTCTTTAGATTTTGATCCAATACAAAGACATTGTAATTGGTCAAAGGTTGGGTCAATTGAGTTCGTGTATTTCCAGTCGAGTCTTCGATTGTGGCATAACTAGGAGCTGTAATCGAATTCATAAATCCCACACCAAGATTTCCTTTTGTACGTCCACTAATCTTGGTGCTATTGACCAATTGACTTTGAAAAGGATTATCTACAACCCGCTCGCCTTGAGCCAAAGACCCATAAACGTCATAAGCTCCCATGGGCACGTCCCCTATACGGCGTGAGTAAAAAATTCCAGATTTATTAAACAATTCAGTACCCTCCATGAAGAAAGGACGGTTGTCTTGAAATTGAATTTCAAAAGGCGTCAAATTCAAAATCAATTGGTCGCTGATGGTTTGTCCAAAATCCGGAATCAATGTAGCATCCAAGGTAAAAGCGTCGGACAATCCCAGTTTGATATCCATTCCGCCGTTGTACGAAAAACTGGCCGATTGATTCTTTCCGTAATTGGCGTATCCACTGAGATAGGGATACATGAAAAAACGTTTGGGTGGCTTGATGTTTGAAATCCCCTTTAATATACCCATTTGCGCCAATTCGCCCGGCCCGTTGGGATCTACAGGATTCCACTGCCCTATCTGGCGATGTCTTCTGATTTCACGAGCAAAATTGATATTCCATTCTTGTTCCGGTTGATTGGGAAATCGCAGTGCCGCAAAGGGGATTTTAAATTCAGCGCACCATCCTGTTTCCGAAATCTTCACTTTACAATCCCATACTGCATTCCATGATACATCAGGCTCTCCTTGGCCCGTAACACGACCATCCCATTGCTCACCCCAAGGTGAAACGGCAAACGAAAAACCATTGATTCCATCCTTGTAACAATTGAACGTTATTGCGCACCAATCACTGTTTCCATCGCTATCTCGCCCACTCAACTGTTTTAAAATAGAATCGGGTTGAGTATCCAAACAATTGAAGGCGATGTACATGGCTTCATGGGTATAAGCAACTTGAACCTCAGTTCGCTGAATCATAGCAAATCCTGGCACAGGCAATTGACTCACAAAATCAGTTGCTTTGGGAACATTGCCCCATATTTCCTTCTCCAAAATTCCGTCCAAATGAGGCGGCCTCTCAATGTGTGTACCCTGGAGTTCTTTTTGCCCATATGCTCGGCTTGTTGAGAGACCAAAACAAACAAAACAAACAATCGTTAAGAAGATGGGATTTTTCATTGTGTGCAAAAATAACCCACTACTTTTGCACTCGATGAAAAACTTGAGTTTTATTCTAAGCATTTTGCTTTTGCACCTTTCCATTGCGGGCTATGCTCAAAAGAAAGAAAAATACACCATCAGTGGTGAAGTTAGAGATTCAATTACTGGTGAAACAATTGTGGGTGCCGTTGTCAAAATTAACGAGCTTCAAACAGGTGCCACAACCAATGTCTATGGCTTTTACAGCATTACTTTGGAAAAAGGTGATTACACCCTTGTAAGCAGTTTCATTGGTTACAATGAATTTGTACAAAAAATCAATCTGAATAAAAATACGGTAGTCAACATTCAGCTAACTGAAAAAGGATATGGAGAAACGCTCGTTATCAATGCTGACCGCAAGCGAAACACGGAAAGCACGGACATGGGTCGTATCGAAATCCCCATTGATCAGATAAAAAAATTGCCAGTTGTTTTTGGTGAAGTAGATATTTTGAAGACCATTGCACTTTTACCTGGTGTTCAATCCGCGGGTGAAGGAAATACAGGATTTTATGTTAGAGGTGGTGGTATCGACCAAAACCTTATTCTCTTAGACAACACCACCGTGTATAACGCATCACATTTGTTTGGTTTCTTCTCTGTATTCAATGCTGATGCCGTAAAAAATCTTGAAATCTACAAAGGTGGTGTTCCCTCTTCCTATGGTGGTCGACTATCGAGTGTTTTGGACGTTTCATTGAGAGATGGAAACTACAAGACTTTTCATGGTTCCGGGGGAATCGGCTCCATCGCATCTCGATTCACCGTAGAGGGCCCCATTAAAAAAGACACTGCTTCGTTTATCATTTCTGGAAGACGCACCTACATCGATGTTTTAGCGAAACCTCTTATCGATAGCAGACCCAACATCAAGGGCACAGGATATTATTTCTATGATCTGAACGCCAAATTCAATTACAAAATTGGAAGCAAAGATTGGATTTCAATCAGTGCCTATTTGGGCCGTGATGTTTTTTCATTCAACAATGAGTCCGCTGGATTTTCAACCAAAATCCCTTGGGGAAATACAACCTCTACATTGCGTTGGAATCACATCTTCACACCCAAGTTGTTTTTTAATTCCATGCTAACCTTCACAGACTACACTTTCACTTTTGAAGGTGGTGCAAGTGATTTTGTATTTGGATTAAAAAGTGGAATCCGCGATTACGGTTGGAAATCGCAATGGAGTTATTTTCCAACACCGAATCAAAAAATCAAATGGGGTTGGGACTATACCTACCACGTCTTCACGCCGAATAACTCATACGCATCAAGCGGAGATACAGATTTCAATTTAGACAACACCTCTCGTTTAAATTCGCATGAAGCCGCCGTGTATATCCAAGACGAATGGGATGTGAACGAATTTTTAAAATTGAATGTAGGTCTTCGAGAAAGCTACTTTTTGCATGTAGGTTCTTTTGACCGATACTACTACCCCAATGGAAAAGGAGGCGGCGCTGTTCCGCAGATAACACATTACGGAAATGGCGAGAAAGTAGCAGACTATTTTGGATTCGAGCCACGTATCAGCGCAAGATGGTTGTTCCCAGACGAGTCAAGTATCAAGGCCGGATACATGCGCAACTTCCAATACATTCACCTCAATAGTTTTTCACCCACTTCACTTCCAACAGATATTTGGCTTCCAAGCACGGATCGTCATCAACCACAGCGTTCGAATCAATATAGCATTGGATATTTTAGAAATTTCGACCAAGACAAATGGGAAACCAGTGTTGAATTGTATTACAAAGACATGTTCAACATCAGCGAGTACAAGGAAGGTGCTGATCCATCACAAACCTTCATGGATAACATGGATAACCTGCTGTGGTTTGGAAAAGGATGGAGTTATGGCGCTGAATTCTTTGTGAAAAAAGCAACAGGGAAAGTCAACGGTTGGATTGGATATACTTGGGCTAAAACCATGCGCCAGTTCAGCGAAATCAACAATGGAAATGCTTTCCCATCACGTTGGGACCGTCGTCATGATTTGAGTTTTGTATGCAATTATGCATTAAATAAAAGGATGGACTTGGGCTTTGTATTTGTCTATGCCACAGGCAATGCCATTACATTACCTATTTCCCGCTATTTCTATGAGGGAAATGTGATTGACATTTATGGAGATCGCAACAGCTTTAGAATGGCATCCTATCATCGTGCTGACATTTCACTCAATGTGGTTTCTAAAAAAACCATCAAGCGAGAAGAAGAAGCCAAAATGAGCAAGACTCCACCCAAAAGGCTGTTCCGCAGCTCCTGGAATTTCTCTATTTACAATGTCTACAACCGAATGAATCCCTATTTCATCTATTTCGATACCAGCGGAAATGCAAATGCGGGAACGTTCCAAGTGCAAGCCAAACAAGTTAGTTTATTCCCCATTTTACCAAGTATTACTTGGAACTTTGAATTTTAATGAAAGCCCTTCAACACCTGAATAAGTACCTCTGGAAATACAGAGGTAGGCTCTTTATGGGCTTCGTATTTATATTACTGACCAACGTATTCAATGTATACGCTCCCAAAATCATAGGTGAAGGCATTGACTTTATTTACAATGTTCTATCCAACCCCAATCAAAAAAATCTAAGTATCCCAACTTCTATTCAACTTCTAGAACCAGTAACGCATTGGGGTGAAACCATCGATTTAAGCACTGGTAACATTCAAGATTGGACTTTGAAAATTGGATTGTTACTCGCATTTGGGTATATCGTTACATTCAGCATTAAGGGTGTTTTTCTTTTTTATCAACGTCAAAGTTTGATTGTCATGTCCAGACACATCGAATATGATTTGAAAAACGAAATCTATCAGCAATACCAAAATCTAGATGCTAGTTTTTACAGAAAAAATCGCACCGGTGATTTGATGAATCGAATTAGCGAAGATGTTTCCAGAGTGCGCATGTACTTGGGTCCAGCCGTCATGTACACCATCAATTTGGTTGTCCTAATTACGCTATGTGCCGTTGTGATGTGGCGCATAAGTCCGATACTTACGATGTATACATTAGGACCACTTCCCATCATGATGTTTGGTATTTTCTATGTCAGCACCGTGATTAATAGAAGAACGGAAAAAGTTCAAAAACAACAGAGTAAACTCTCGACCATTGTTCAGGAAACTTTCAGTGGAATCCGTGTTATTAAAACTTTCAGAAGGGAAAAAAATCTAGGTGACACTTTTCAAAAAGAAAGTGACCAGTACAAAAAAGATCAAATGCATTTGGTAAAGGCCGACGCTTTGTTCATGCCTGTCATCAGTATCCTCGTAGGACTCAGCACAATATTAACCATTTACATTGGTGCAATAGAGGTGCAAAAAGAGCACATAACAATTGGAACCATTGTTCAATTTGTTTTTTATGTCAATCAACTCACCTGGCCATTTGCCAGCGTTGGTTGGGTTACATCCTTGGTTAGAAAAGCCGAAGCATCTCAACAGCGCATCAATGAGTTTTTAAATGCTCGTCCCATTATCCAAAACAACCCCACACATTTTGAGCAAATTAGAGGAGATATCCGATTTGAAAATGTGAGTTACAAATATCCAGATACCGGTATACAAGGTGTTAAGGATCTTAGTTTTGAAATCAAGGCAGGTGAATCCTTGGGAATCATAGGTCGAACTGGGGCAGGAAAATCAACCATTTTACAATTGCTCACTCGGTCTTTGGAAGCGGATAGCGGTCAAATTTTCATTGACAATGTGCCCATCCAAAAGCATGATATTTTCAACCTGAGACAAAGCTTGGGGTGGATACCTCAAGAAGTATTTTTGTTCTCTGACACAATCGCCAACAACATCAATTTTGGTATTACCGACAGCAACGAATCAGAGATGATAGCCGCTGCAGAAGATGCTGGAGTGGCGGATGACATCATGAGATTTCCTGACAAGTGGGAAACCTTACTAGGCGAACGTGGAATTAATCTTAGTGGTGGTCAAAAACAAAGAATTTCTATAGCACGTGCGTTTATTAAAAATCCTCAAATTCTTATTTTAGATGATTGCCTATCTGCAGTAGATACAGCAACAGAAGAAATCATTTTGCGGGGAATTAAAAAGCGAATGCAAAACAAGTCCAGCGTTTTCATTTCACATCGTGTTTCCTCCATTCAACATTGCAATCATATATTGGTTTTGGATCAAGGACAATTGGTAGAGAGTGGAAATCACGAATACTTGATGAATATCCAAGGGGCATATTTCCGCTTGCATCAAATTCAAAATCAACGAGAGGACTAATTATTATTGACATTTGTCACACCGTCAACTGACAAGCCTCAAAGTCAATACTAACTGGGAAGACAGACCTTTGCTACAATACTATTATTGTGCAAAATTTCAATATTCACCTCACGCCCGCATCTTGCGTTGAAGACGTAAAGGCCGCATTCAGTCAATACTTCCCATATTTGAAATGGGAATTTTTCACAGTTCCACATGCGGCTTTACAAGGGAATACTAGAAAAGAAATGATCACGCACAATCCGAAGATCCAGGAACTAACCCAATTAACTGATCAACGTATCATTTCTTTTTCCGACCAAACTTCGGTACAAGAATTGGAAAAACAAATGGAAGAAGGTTTTGGACTTCATGTGCAAGTATTTCGACGCAGCGGCAATATATGGCTTGAAACCACAGTCACAGATGAGTGGACATTGGCTTTTCAAAATGAACAAGGGCAAGAACTAAGCGAGCAATTTGATCGTAAAAAGTAAAATGGATCAATGCTATCACTGCGGAGAAGAACTGGGATCCATAGTCATTCAACATGACAATCACTCCTTTTGCTGCCACGGTTGCCAATCTGTTTACATGATACTCCATGAAAATCAACTTTGTGATTTTTATACCGATACCAAAGAAAAGACTTTAAGTAAGGCTCCTCAAAAAGAAAAGTATGCCTTTCTAGATGATCCCAAAAACGCCGAAGCTTTTTATGCCTTTTATCAAAAAGAGCGTGCATTCATTCAAATCAAAAGCCCACACATTCAATGTGCATCTTGCGTTTACCTTTTAGAAAAACTCCCACAATTACAGCCCGGAATTTACCAAAGCACCGTTGATTTTGGTCAACAACAAATTGGAATTCATTTCAACCCTGAGAAGATTAGTCTGCGAAACTTGATCGAATGGCTGAGCTTTATCGGATATGAACCCGTATTGGACCACGAACAAAACAGCAAGGATCTATCACTAAGAATCAAAAGGCAATATTGGATTGCCATAGCCATTTCTGGATTTTGTTTTGCCAATATTATGCTCCTGTCATTTCCAGAATATCTCCATTTGGAAATGAACGACATGCCTCAAATGACTCAGCTCTTTCGATGGATCAACCTGGGCCTGAGTATTCCTGCAATGATTTTTGGAGCCAAATCATTTTTTGAAAAAACCATACAAGGTATTCGGGCAAACACATTACCCATCGATGCCCCGCTGGTTGTGAGTCTTCTTCTAACCTTTGGCAGATCCTGCTTTGAAGTATTATCCAACACAGGAGGTGGATACTTCGACTCTTTAACTGGAATTATTTTCTTCATGCTCATTGGTAGATATTTTCAAGAAACAACTCAAATGCATCTTCATTTCGGCAGAACATTCAAGAGCTTTTTCCCTATCTCTAGCTTGGTCATTAAAGACAACACTGAAATTTGGAAAAAATTATCTGAAATAGAAAAAGGAGACGTCATCAAAATACATATCCATGAAATGATTCCTTGTGATAGCCATTTACTCAGTGAAAATGGCCTCATCGATTATTCATTTGTTACTGGAGAATCCCGACCTGTTGCCGTTAAAAAAGGGGATAAACTTTACGCTGGCGGTAAACAACTGGGGCAAGCCATACTTATTGAAGCCATTCAAAATGTGGAGCACAGCTATTTGACATCTCTTTGGAATCAAGAGCAGAAAAATCACCAAGACAAACCCGAAACGTCATGGGTAGACACATGGGCCAGAAATTTTACACTCTTCCTATTTGGACTTTCGTTGGCGGCCGGTTGGTACTGGTGGGGATTAGATCAGGGTCGCGCCTTTCATGCCATGACTACAGTTTTAATCGTGGCTTGCCCTTGCGCATTACTCCTCGCCAATGCGTTTACACAAGGTGCCGTATTGAATCAATTACAAAAATGGGGATGTCATGTCAAGAACTCCAATATTCTAGATAAGCTCGCCAATATCCATCACATTGTATGGGACAAGACGGGAACGCTTACAAGCAAAGACGCTCTGGCGCGATTTATATTGGAGCCAGATCAAAAACATTTGGGAGCAATACATAGCCTATCAAATCAGAGCACACACCCGTTGAGTCAGGCCATAGCCAAAATAACACCTGCAGAAAATTGTGTCATCGAGGCATTCAATGAAATATCCGGAAATGGGATTACTGGTAAAATCAATGGCATTACTTATCAGATTGGATCTGCACATTGGTTGAATATTCCGTCCGACCTTTCGCAAGGCTTACATGTTTTTGTTGTTGCAGACAACAAAATTATCGGAACTGTAAAAATGTTACACACGCTTCGCAGTGAAATCGACACAACCCTAAAACATTTGAATATTCTTTATCGTCAAACTATTCTCAGTGGAGATCCACAACCATTTGAACAACACATACTACAAATCCTTCCCGAAAATTGCGATGCACATCATGGGCTCAGTCCCTTGCAGAAAAAAAACTACATAGAACAGTTTCAAGAATCTGGAGAAAAAGTATTGATGATCGGAGATGGATTAAATGACGCTGGAGCATTGGAAACAGCGGATATCGGGATGGCAATAACAGAAAGTGCACATTCATTCTCACCAGCTTGTGATGTGATTTTAGAATCGAACAACATCGCGATGATTCCTGAAATTCTTCGTTACGCAAAAACACATCAACGAATTGTCAGATGGAGCTTTGCGATAAGCTTGCTCTACAATTTCATTGGCCTTTCATTTGCGGTTCAAGGAGTACTTAATCCATTCATTGCAGCTGTTCTTATGCCCCTATCATCTGTAACCATTTTGGCCTTTACAACAGGAATGGCATATCTATTACGACCCCAAAAGCACAACTGATTTTGCGCTATCTTAGCGACAATGTTATTTCATTCGTCCGTCATTCATCCGTCGTCTCGCATCAATAATATCCTTCTGATATTACTTGGCAGTATAGCACTCTTCGGATTTTACCTGATTCCTACCCGTTGGCCACAATTGCCCTATTTGCCTTTTGAATGGGCAGGGATTGTCATCGTTTCTTTTTGTTTGGGTAAACGATCCATTCTCAGTACCATACTTTTTCAAATGGCTTTGATTGCATTCTTTTTGCTAAGCAGTGAATTGAATCCCAAAGTGGCTCATGGCTTAAATGCCAATCAATGGCAATGGCTATTGGGATTGAACTTAGGCCAATGGCTAGGTGAATGGATTGCCGCGTGGACAGTGGGGAATATTGCTCAACACTGGAAAGAAGTAGAAAAACCTTGGTGGACGTTTTTGGTAGCCATTTTGGGAATGGGTTTGATTCAAGGAGCGAATGCCCTTTGGATGCGTGCATTTCCCATTCATGATGCCATGGATACATGGAAAATAACATTACCGGGTGTGCTAATTTTGAGCAGTGTAACACTCATGCTCATTCAGATATTGTTGCGATTAAAGAAAGGTAGAAAGAACTTTTATCAATAAAGAAATGAACTGGATCAATTCAAAAGTAGAAAATGGTATCGGCACTATTGAACTCAACCGTGCTGACAAATTCAATAGCTTCAACCGCGAAATGGCGGACGAGTTCAATGCAACATTGACTTCGTTTTCCATTGACGATTCCATTCGCTGCGTAATTATAACAGGATCCGGAAAAGCTTTTTGCGCCGGACAAGATTTACAAGAGGCCATTGATCCGAATGGACCTGGTTTAAAAAAAATCATTCAAGAGGGATACAATCCAAGCATAGAAAAAATCACCCAAATGCCCAAGCCCGTTATTGCAGCTGTTAATGGCGTAGCGGCAGGTGCAGGAGCCAATATCGCTTTGGCTTGTGATTTTGTAGTTGCCAAAAAATCAGCCTCCTTCATCCAAGCATTTTCGAAAATTGGATTGGTACCTGATAGTGGCGGAACTTTTTTCCTACCACGTCTTGTTGGATATCAGCGTGCCATTGCTCAAATGATGCTGGGCGAAAAAGTTTCCGCAGATGAAGCAGAAAAAATGGGCATGATATACGCCGCATGGGAAGACGATTCATTTGAAAGCAACGTTATGAAACTCGCTACTAAATTGTCTCAAATGCCTACGCAAGGTTTGGCCTATACCAAGTTTGCACTTCAGAAGAGCATGAATCACAACCTGGCTGAGCAGCTCAATACAGAGCTGGAATATCAACTATTGGCTGGTCAAACAGAAGATCACAAAGAAGGTGTTCAAGCATTTTTGGAAAAGAGAAACCCCATATTCACTGGAAAATAATGACCACCCATTGGATTTCAGTTGAAGACAAACTGCCCATGGATGAACAGCGGGTTTTGGTTTTTGCCCCCAATAACAAATTTTTCTTACCTGGAAAATCAGGCGATTTTGAGTTGCGCGAGGTGATGATTATGAAATTCTGCAAAGACTTCTACCCTCCTCAGAGTGAAAAGGGGATAAAATACGGTGTACACTTTTGGGGAGGTGAAGGAAATAGCAATTTATTCTTCAATGCAGTTACCCATTGGCGTCCTCTTCCAGAAATGGAATAGATAGAGCAAGAATGTGTTGGAACTAAAGATGTTTTATAAGACAATAACGCTGAAAGCTTAATCGTCAAAACGCACATCTCCGGTTTGCAAAGACTCCATTTGAACCGTATTGAATTGACCCTCGTTCAATGCTTTGGAAACCCTGATGTAATTATCAGTATATCCCAGCATTCTGCCATTTTCATTGGCTGATTCCCAAAGAACCTTACGACTTTCTCCAGCATATTCTTTGTAAAAAGCATGCTTCTTCTTCTCCGAAAGCATTCGCAATTGAGCGGTACGCTCTTGTCTTTCCGACATAGGCACCACCTCAGAAATCCTTAAAGCTGTGGTGTTTGCGCGTTCACTGTAAGTAAAAACGTGCAGATAAGAAACCGGCAAGTCTTGAATAAACCTCATTGTATTCAAAAACAACTCATGCGTCTCCCCTGGAAATCCGGTAATCACATCTACTCCAATGCATGCATGAGGCATGACTTCCTTGATTAGACTAATTCTAGAACGATACAAATCGGTCCTGTACCGTCTTCGCATCGCCCTTAAAATCTCATCATCTCCGCTTTGCAAGGGTATATGAAAATGCGGCATGAACTTTTTTGATTTCGATACAAAATCAATAATCTCTTCACTCAACAAATTGGGTTCGATGCTGGATATGCGATAGCGTTCAACACCTTTTAATTCATCCAATTGTTTAATCAAATCAAAAAATGACTCACCGTTTGCCGTTCCAAAATCACCAATATTTACACCAGTCAGTACTATTTCCTTTGCCCCTGCATCAACAGCATTTTTCGCTTGCTTCAAGGTTTCTTCAATAGTTGCACTTCGCGACCTTCCCCTTGCTAGAGGAATCGTGCAGAATGCGCAGAAATAATTACATCCGTCCTGAACTTTGAGAAAGGTTCTGGTTCGATCACCTGAAGAAAATGAAGGAACAAATTCATTCACTTCCTTGATATGACCCACAACAACCTTTTTATCCAGATCTTTCTTTTGGATGTAGTCCAGAATTTTAAACTTTTCATTGGCTCCCAATACAACACTCACTCCTTCAATCTTCGCAATCTCATCAGGCTTCAACTGGGCGTAGCAGCCAATGACCGCGACAAAAACATCGGGGTTCAATTTGATTGCACGACGAACAATATTGCGACATTTCTGATCAGCTTGATCTGTAACACTGCAAGTATTGATTACCAAAACATCTGGATTTTCATTCATCTCCACTTTGGCGTAACCCGCTTGAGACAATGTTTTCGCAATCTCACTTGTCTCAGAAAAATTCAATTTACATCCCAACGTGTGGAAAGCAACTTTAGGCCCTTCTGTCATGTTGTTTTTTTCGCCAATAAATAAAACTCAATCCACCTATCATGAATACAACCGCAATGGCCATGGCCTGCGTCCATTTCATTCCCATGAACGAGACAAAATTATTCACTCTAATCTGCTCAATGAAAAATCTCTCCATTCCATTCAAAACGAGATATGCGCCAAAAATCACTCCTGGAATATGAATGCGCTTTCTCATCCACCACAAGACCAAAAAAATCAAAGTTGCCCATATGGTCTCATAAAGCGGAGTAGGAAAAACAGGAACCTCCAAATGCGTTCCATAGCCTGGGAATATATTGCCTGAAGACATCGGGATACCCATACCATTGACATTATTCGGATAGTCATAAGACCACAACCAATCAGGAAGAAAAGAAAGCACATTAGGCACAGGAGCTGGATTGTCTATCCCCCAATCTCCATCACCGCTAACCTGACAGCCCATACGTCCAACACCATAAGCTAAAATCATTCCTGGCGCTGCTGCATCAGCCAAATTCAAAAGCGGCAAGCCTTTTTTCTTGGCGTACAATAAGACAACAATAGAGCCTACAATAATTCCCCCGTAAATGGTTAAACCACTGATAAATCCCTCCAAACTCGGATGCGTAAAAAAGGCAACAAACTCACGAGGATTCTCAAATAAGTGAAAAAGTTTAGCGCCTGACATACCAGCAACCGCAGCAACAAATGTTATGCTTCCTACCAAAGTGTGCGCAGGCTGCAATTGAATTTCCTCCTTAGGCTGCGGCAATTGCGCCTTTTTATCATCGTAGTATTTCCATCCCGCCAAAATCAAGCCCAACAAAATACCCAAACCGACGTATCCTTCTGAGGTAAACAAAGCCCGCTGAGCCAATCCATGGGCAAACAATTTTTGACTATTCACCAACAAATAAATAACCTTCCACCCCATCAAAAAGCCCATCACACCATTGGTTACAATCTCAGTCCAGTCTGGACCTGCACCTATTATCACCTTAACTTTTTGTTCAGGAAAAACGCCCAGTTTCTCCATTCGCTTCATCTCCAATTTCAGGATATATGAAGCTGTTACAAATGCAAGTGCAACAAAAAATCCGAAACTGTTCAACAGTTTCAAGAATGGAAAATCCAGACCGAATAAATCCAAGAAAGCATGGTACAAAGTTGGGTACATGACGCAAAGATAATCTTAGTTATAGTGCTTCCCACTCAGACCAAGCCGCTTCTCCCTTGTTTTCCGTGTACCACTGATGCATCATCAATCCCATTTCCTTTTTCTCTATTCCTGAAGATTTCCATTCTTTGACCTGATTTGCGATAACAACTGGACGAGGCCCCCAACGAAATATGCACTTAAAATTCTCATCCAATCCAATCATAATTGGAATACTTCTAGAACCATTGGTGAGAAAATGATCCATCAATTCCTCATTTTCATCTCTACCGACAATGCGCAACTCCACTTCATGCAAGGCCGTCCACTTGGCAAAAAAGGGCAACAATTGCGCACTATCGCCACACCATCCCTCTGTAATCACCATTGCATATTTCAATTCGCTATTCGGCTTATTCTGAATGGGAAATGGATTGCCATGCTTGATGATGCGGGACATCCTTCTCTCGTTCAACAAACTATAATCCAATAGTTCCTCATTTTGGGTATGGCCAGTTACAAGCTTCTGCTCATGCAATTCTTTGACATATTGAAAGAAAGCTTCAAATGTTCTTCCTTTGGTCCAAAAGGCCGATAAATCGGGCAAATTCTCAGAAATCATATTCTCATTTTTAGTTTCAAAACGCGAAGATGAAATATAAATTCACACAAAGCTTTGAAAATTGATTATTTCGTCTATATTTGTTAGACCTATTAAACCATAGGTTTTTAATTTTTTTAATTTTTATTTCATGAACATTTTTGTTTCAGGCTTACCCTTCAGCCTTACTAGAGAAGAGTTAGAGAGTGCATTTCAATCTTACGGAAACGTAACTAGCGCTCGTATTATCAAAGATCGTGAGACAGGACGCTCACGTGGATTTGGTTTTATTGAAATGGACAACGACGATGCTGCACATTCTGCAATTGCCGCTTTGGATCAAAGCGAATTGAAGGGTCGTCGAATCAATGTTAAAATAGCTGAGGAGCGCGCTCCACGTTAATAATATTGAATCCTTAAATAAAAAACCGCCTTCGGGCGGTTTTTTTTATGTTGTTTTTTAATTCAAAACAAAAGGAACTTCCAAGAGAAAATCTGGAACTTGAACGATAAACAGGTGGTCGGTGAGATGATTCTTCATCGTATAATATCCCGACATTTTTCCTCTTGAGCTTTTCAAATCACAAGCTGAATTGTAAGTGTATGTTCCATTGGGAGCAATGTAGGGCTGTTCACCAACAACACCAGCACCCTCAACTTCTCTGCATTGTCCTGAGGAATCAAATATGTCCCAAAATCTGCGCATCAGCTGAATGGGGAATTCATTGGTATTGTGAATCGTGATTTTATAGGAAAAAACAAAACTATTTAAAACGGGACTACTGATGCCCTCCTCATATTTGGTCAGCACCTCAATCTTTACTCCCGCGGTAGTCAATTTCAACATAGAGCGAAGATAAAAAGGAACCTTGTTAATTTGTTAATAAGTATGGGTTTTTATTGAAATTTCTTAAAAACTTACCTTTCCTAGACCTAGTATCTTAGAGTCCTCAATTAGCATTCAAATGAAAAAATTATTGATTACGGGAACGATTGTCATGGTGGCTTTGAGCCAATCGCTCATTTCATCATCACAATCCATTGACAAACAAGATCAGCCATCTGAATTTGTTTACGAAGCAGACAGATTTGCTGACATCCGCATTTTGCGCTACGAATTGCCCAATTTTGATCGTTTGACTTTACGTCAAAAAGAATTGGTGTATTATTTAACGCAAGCGGGTTTAGCTGGAAGAGATATCATGTGGGCCCAAAATGGCAAATACAATTTGGCCATTCGCACCGCGCTTGAAAACATCTACACCCGATTTGATGGAGACAAAAACAACAACGATTGGAAATCCTTCGAAACATATTTGAAGCAAATATGGATGAGCAATGGAATCCACCACCACTACTCCAATCAAAAGCACCAACCTCAATTTTCTAAAACTTACTTACAAGAAATTGCAAAGGCAACAAAAACCGAAATTGCTCCAGAAGTATTGGAAGTAATTTTCAATCCCAATATCGCCGCTAAAAAAGTTGAAAAAGATGCTTCCAAAGGGTTGGTAGAAAATTCCTCAGTAAACTTTTATGGTCCAGGTATAACTACAAAAGAAGCATTGGCATATTATGCTAGCAAAATCAAGCCCGATGATAGAGCTCCATTGTCCTACGGTATCAATGCCGACTTAATCAAGGTAAATGGAAAATTGCAAGAGGAAGTTTACAAAGTAGGCGGCAAATATGGCAAGGCCTTAGAGCAAGTAGTGATGTGGTTGGAGCGTGCTGAGCGTGTCGCTGAAAATGACAAACAAGCAGTTGTCATTCGCAAGTTAATTCAGTTTTACAGAACCGGTGACTTGAAAGCTTGGGATGACTTCAACATCCAATGGGCAAGAGCTACAGAAGGCGACATTGATTTCATTCATGGGTTTGTTGAAGTATACAACGACCCACTTGGAAACAGAGGGTCATACGAAACGATTGTAGAGATCAACGACTTTGAAGCCAGTGAAAGAATGAAAGTAATGATGGAACACGCTCAATGGTTTGAAGACAACAGTCCAACACTCCCACAGCACAAGAAAAAAGAAGTAAAAGGCATCACATACAAAGTCGTTAATGTAGCTGGCGAATCTGGTGATGCAAATCCTTCAACGCCTATTGGTGTCAACTTACCCAATGCACAGTGGATTCGTGCGATGCACGGATCAAAGAGTGTTAGCCTGGGCAATATTGAAGATGCCAACAATAAGGCCGGCGGATCAGGGATGTTAACGGAGTTTGCGCATGACCAAGAGGAAATCGACCGCGCCATCAAGTATGGTGAAATTGCTGGCAAGATGCACACTGCTATGCATGAAGTAATTGGCCACGCAAGTGGACAATTGGAAAACGGAGTTGCTCCTTCTTCGCAAACCTTGAAAGAATTTGCTTCTACTATAGAAGAAGGTCGTGCTGACTTAGTAGCCTTGTATTACGTTATGGATCCACAACTCGTTGAGTGGGGATTGATGCCCAGCATTGAAGTTGGCATGGCTGAATACGACGGTTATTTCAGAAATGGTATGATGGTTCAATTGCGCAGATTGAAATTTGAAGAAGAAATCGAAGAAGCACACATGAGAAACAGAGCTTGGATTTGCAATTGGATTTTTGAGCAAGCTCAAAACAGTGAGAATCCCGCCATTGTAAAGATTGAGCGTGACGGAAAAACCTATTTTGACATTCGTGACTACAAGGCCATTCGCATGTATGTAGGAAAGCTATTAAACGAAGTTCAAAGAATCACTTCTCAAGGAGACTATGAAGCAGCTAAAAATTTAGCGGATGGTTACGGTAAAAAAGTTGATCTAGACATCCACAAAGAAGTGGTTTATCGCTCTGAAAAATTGAATATTCCACCATACAATGGATTCATGAATCCCGTTTTGGTTCCAGTTATGGACACTTATGGAAACATCACCGATATCAAGGTGACCTACATGAAAGCGTTTTCTGATCAAATGTTGATGTACAGCAAAGAATTTGGCTTTTTGAAATAAGTCAATCACAATTTGATAAAAAAGGGGACGAATCGTCCCCTTTTTTATTTGGTCATCAAATAATGCGTACCAATGATGGGAATCTGATAAGGCTCGGATTGTATCTGCCAACCGCAACTCAGGTAGAACGGTACAGCTATTTCTCTGGCATCACACCAAAAATTCATCCCAGGATATTCCTCCTGTACAAATTTCAAAAGTTGCTTACTCACACCCATCCTTCTGATTGACGGATGAGCGGCCATTGCTCGAAGACGACATGAATAAACATCACCATTTATTTCCCGCTCTTCGTGCATTACACTGCAACAAGCAACAATCTCTTTGTTTTCATCACGGGCGGAAAAATGTCTCGTCCCCGATTCAAAGTCCGAATCCAATAAACAATCCTCTACCTGGGATTTATGGGGCCATAAAACCAAAAAGCGCAATGAACGTAAGTCCATTGCGCTTTCTTCTTGAAAACTATAATTCATTTATGCCAATACAGCTTTTACTTTATCAGCAGCCTCTTGCAAAGTGATTGCACTATGCACAGCCAATCCACTGTTATCAATCAATTGTTTAGCCTCTTCAGCATTGGTTCCTTGCAAACGAACAATAATTGGAACCTCGATGTTCCCCATGTTCTTGTATGCATCCACAACACCTTGAGCAACACGATCGCAACGTACGATTCCTCCAAAGATATTTACCAAAATAGCCTTTACCGCTGAGTCACGAAGAATCATTCTGAAAGCTGTCTCAACACGCTTGGCATCAGCTGTACCACCCACATCCAAGAAGTTAGCGGGGTCTCCACCACTCAATTTGATAATGTCCATAGTGGCCATTGCCAAACCCGCACCATTCACCATACAACCTACGTTACCATCCAATTTCACATAGTTCAGACCAGCAGCACCAGCTTCAACTTCGATTGGATCTTCCTCTGTAACATCACGCATGGCCAAGAAATCTGGGTGACGGAATAATCCGTTACCATCAAATGTTACTTTGGCATCAACAGCAATCACTTTATCATCTGATGTCTTAAGAACAGGATTGATCTCAAACATCGAAGCATCACAACCTACGTAAGCTGCATACAAAGACTTTACAAACTTGCCCATTTGCTTGAAAGCTTCCCCACTCAATCCCAAATTGAAAGCAATTTTTCTAGTTTGGAAATCAGTAACTCCAGTCAATGGATCAATCGTCTCTTTGTAAATACGCTCAGGAGTTTTCTCAGCTACTTCCTCAATGTTCATTCCTCCATCTGGAGAATAAACAATTACATTTCTTCCCTGACCTCTATCCAACAACACCGACATATAGAACTCTTGAGGTTCACTTGCACCGGGTGCATATACATCCTCAGCAACAAAAACTTTGCTGACCAATTTTCCAGAAGCCTTGGTTTGAAGAGTCACCAAGTGACCACCCAAAATACCAGCAGCCTTTTCTGGAACTTCATCAATACTCTTTGCCAAAACGACACCACGAGAACCGGTCTCAGTTACCGTTCCTTTCCCACGTCCACCGGCATGAATTTGGGCCTTCACCACAAACCAGCCTGTGCCCGTTTCTTCTTTCAAGCGGACTGCCGCTTCCTTTGCTTCTTCAGGTGTAGAAGCTACATAACCGCGTTGAACCGCAACACCATATTGCGATAAAATGCTCTTTCCTTGGTACTCGTGAATATTCATTTCTCAAATATTTTTCGATTGCGAAGGTAAGCGAAATCCTTCTTTACTTTGCAAAGTGATTGAAATCAAAAATCTAAAGAAAAATTACGGGCCTTTGGAGGTTCTAAAGGGTGTCGATTTATCTATCCAAAAGGGTGAAGTTGTTTCCATCGTTGGTGCTTCAGGAGCAGGAAAATCAACCCTTCTGCAGATTTTAGGCACATTGGACCGACCCGATTCTGGCAGCATCTTCTTTGACCAAGAGGATGTTTTCAAGTTAAGCGCATCACAACTCAACAAGTTTCGAAATCAAAAAATTGGTTTCGTTTTTCAATTTCACAATCTTCTACCGGAGTTTACGGCTTTGGAAAATGTAATGATGCCCGCCTTAATTGCAGGTACCTCCAAAGACGAAGCAAAAAAAAGGGCCTTGGAATTGATGGCATTGCTTCATGTTGAAGCACGTCATCACCACTCCCCATCGGAACTCTCCGGAGGCGAACAACAAAGAATGGCCGTAGCACGTGCCTTGATGAATAATCCCGCCATCATTCTCGCTGACGAACCATCAGGCAATCTCGACTCACAACACGCTGAAGAACTTCATCAGTTATTTTTTCAGTTGCGTACCCAAATGAATCAAACCTTTGTCATTGTAACGCACAATGAAAAACTTGCGGGTCAATCAGACAGAATTTTAAAAATGGTCGACGGACGCATTGAATACTAAGTATTCATCGCCTATCTTTGTCACATGCACTTCCTAAGGCCTGAAATGTTGTGGGGGCTTACGGCTCTTTCTGTTCCGATTATCGTGCATCTTTTCAATTTCCGGAAACACAAAACCTTGTATTTCCCCTTCACTTCATTTTTGTCCGAAGTAAAAACGGAAAGTCAAAAAAAATCGAAACTCCGTCACTTACTCATTCTATTTCTTCGCCTTTTCGCTATTGCAGCAATTGTATTTGCATTTGCCCAGCCTATTCTTCCTTTAGATCGCGGAAACTCCGGAAAAAAATTGGTTTCGATATATATCGATAACTCATTAAGCATGGAGAACAGCAAAAATGAAATTTCCTTGCTGGATAATGCCAAAAATAGAGCCCTGGATATCGTCTTTGCATACAACGAGAATGATTTGTTCCAAATAATCTCCAATGACTTCAAAGGGATTCAACAACATTTTGTGTCAAAAAACAAAGCCATTGAAATCATTCAATCGATTCAGTTAGGGCCTATCAACCGCAGTATCAAAGAAGTTTGGGAACGTCAGCGTGACCTTTTCGAAAAAGATCAAAATCCTAACAAAAAAGTTTTTTGGATTTCTGATTTCCAAAAATCTACAACATCGCTAAATGACTTAAAACTTATGGAAGGCATCGACTATCGATGGGTTCCTATTCAAAACAGCGAGAGTCCCAATGTATATGTTGATACAATTTACTTTGAATCACCCGCCCATCTAACCAATCAAGAAGAAAAGCTACTCATTGTTTTGAAGAATAGTGGCAACTCTGACATCCAAGATGTGCGATGTGAATTAAACATCAACAACCAAAATAAAGGAGTAACAAGCGTTAGCATTCCATCAGGTGGCGAACAAATCATATCGTTTCAACTGACTCCTGCTCAACAAGGAATTCAAATTGGTTCCATCATTCTGAATGATCTTCCTATTCAATTCGACAATAAGTATTTCTTCTCCTATCAAGTAGAATCTTCAAGAACCATAGGGATTTTAGGAGAAAATACACATGCGGCGGAAGTGTTTATGAATGACCCGCATTTTAAAAGCACCTTGTATAGGCCATCTAGCCTCGACGTGCAATCTTGGCTTTCCAATGACGTATTGATTATTGAAAACGTTCCGGAAATATCCAGTGGGATCATGGCTGCTGCTATTGAGGCAACTAAAAACGGGAAAACACTCGTGGTACTTCCAGGAATTTCTGGAATTGCATCTTGGAATTCATACTTCCCTCAAATCAATCTGGGCAGCAAAATTGAATTGATTAACCAAAACATGGCTGGAAAGGAATTGGATTATGAGTCAGCATTATTCAGGAATATTTTTGATTCAAAAGACAAATTCGATTTGCCTTACTCTGAAAAACACTGGCGATGGACTCCATCTTCATCCATGCTAACCGTTTTAAAATATATCAATTCAGATCCCATGATAGCATTTGCACCTCTTGGGAATGGGTCGGTATGGGTTATGAATGTTGACCTTGAACACACCAATCTTTTTAGTCATAGTGTTTTCCCCATCTCTCTGGTACGCGTTTCTGAACTTGCATCCACTCCACAACCCCTTGACTTTACTTTAGGTCAAACCACCCCGATGAGATTGAGAAATTTAAATCTGCAAGGTGACAACCAACTTCAAATGAAGAATCGTTCTACCAATGAAACATTCATTCCTTTGGTAAGAAACATTCAAAACAATACAGAAATATCGATGGGTCCATTTTTACCGAGCGCAGGTCATTACGATATTATTTGGAATCAAAAGGGTATATACACCATCGGAGTTAATGCCGGTAATCTCGAATCTCAATTGCAGTTTTATAACCTCGAGGAATTAGAAGCCCAAAAACTGAAGTATGAGGGTTTATGTGATATCGAAATCATTGACGATGGGATTGAAAATATTGGAAACCTCGTTACCAAAATGGACGAAGGAAAACACCTGTGGTGGTTTCTCATCATCATCGCACTCACTTGTTTACTTACCGAATCAATTTTGATAGGCATATGGAAAATGTAAAAAATACTTGCATAAAAGCTGTAACAATTATCGACCCCTCAAGCTCATTTCACATGAAGAAGATGGATGTTTGGGTGGAGAAAGGTCGCATAAAACAAATTGCCAAGTCTATCACTCCCCCAGCAACGACCAAAATCATATCTGGAAAAGAATTGTTTCTTTCAAGCGGTTGGATTGATGGACAAGTGAGGGTTGGAGAACCTGGTAATGAAGATGCTGAAACTTTTGTCTCTGCTAGCGAAGCTGCAAGAAAGGGAGGAATCACTGATGTCGTTGTTTTCCCCTCGCACAATCCTCCTACCTATCAAGCCGCACAAGTGGCATACATCAAACAAAACGGTCAAAAAGGAATTCAATTCCATCCGGTAGGTTGTCTTTCAGAACAAATGAAAGGAAAGCAGCTTTCTGAAATGTACGACATGAAAAATGCTGGCGCTATTGCATTTTCCGATGACAAATCACCCGTATCCACCACACTACTAGCGAGAGCTTTGGAGTACTCCAAAACCTTTGATGGATTGGTAATTGTATTGCCATTCAATCACGAGTTAAATCCGGGAGGACTTATGCACGAGGGCAAAACAAGTACCTTGATGGGCACAAAAGGATTGAGCAGTGTAAGTGAGTATATGCAAATACAACGCGACATTGAAATCTTAAAATACACGGGAGGCCGATTGCATTTCTCCAATGTATCCTGCAGTGAAAGCGTCGAGATCATTCGCAAAGCAAAAAAATCAGGTTTATCTGTCACCTGCGGAATCGCGGCACATCAACTGAGCTTTACCGATGAGGATTTGAAGTTATTCCCTTCCAATTTAAAAACCTTGCCTCCATTCAGAACCAGCAAAGACAGAGATGCACTAATCAAGGGGCTTGCAGACAATACCATCGATATCATCATGAGCGACCATACGCCAGTTGTTATCGAAGAAAAGAATGTTGAGTTTGAATATGCTTCCTTTGGAATAAGCAGTGTTCAGCACGCTTTTCAAATGGCCTACACTGCGCTTGAGGGCGACTTATCCTTGGAAGAGATTATTCAAAAATGGACTACCAATCCAGCTGAAATTTTTGGCATTCCCACACATCGTATTGAAGAGGGAGAAACATTTCGAGCTACGTTATTTTCCACAGCAGAAAACACATTGGTAAATAAAAAAGAATGGAAATCCAAATCCATGAACTCACCATTTATCGGCGAATGGCTTAGTGGTTGTGTCATGGACACATTTTGCTCATAATTCAATGGAATAGGTCTCCCCTTCCTTGGCAACTTGCACATTGGAGAATTCTTGCTTGGCTTCTACCTCAAATAATCCAAGATCGTGATATCGTGCACTGAAATGTCCCAATAAAAGTCGTTTTGCACACAAATGATTTGCAACCATTGCGGCTTGTTTGGCCGTTGAATGGAAAGTATGCGCGGCCCTTTCGATGTGATCTTCCAAGAATGTAGATTCGTGATACAACAAATCTAACTCAAACAGTTCTGGATCCTCCAACTTCAAAGGAAGGGTATCTGAGCAGAAAAAATATTTCCTCTGCCTTAAGGCCGGTTCACAAACATCAGAAGAATAAATAGTCTCGCCATTATCCCGAATAACATCTATTCCCTTTTTCAATTGCACCATTTCTTCAATTCCCAACTGATGTTCTTGAATAGAACTCTTGTGAATTTTCAGCGGATGAGCCTTTTCAGCAAACAAAAATGCATGACAAGCAATTCGGTGTTTCACAGGAATAGCCTTGACCGTCAAGAAATCAGTTTCATAAACCGTACTCGATTGATTTTTTTCTGTTGCTACAAATTGAATGGGAAAAGTTAAAAACGAATCTGAAATTCGTAGGGTTTGAAATACCCAAGGCTCTAAATCTTTTGGAGCGACAATGGTCAATTCCTTTGTTCTGCCCAGCAGAGAAAAAGTACTCAAAAGTCCTATCAAGCCAAAGAAATGGTCGCCGTGTAAATGCGAGATAAAAATGACTTCTATCTTCTGCATTTTAAAGCCCATTTGCCTGATACGCATTTGGGTTCCTTCACCACAATCAATTAAGAAGGCATGCTCATGTATGGAAACAAATTGGGCCGTGGGCGAAAGACGCTGAGTTGGCGTCGCTGCTCCACAGCCCAATATGGTAATGTCAAAATTCAATTAGTGCTGAACCAATAAACGACGAGTTACTTTGGTAGAGCCGCTTTGTACAGTGTACAAATAAACACCTTCTTCCCAGTTGGATGTTTCGATTGCCAATTGATTTTCACCACGCTTTGCAGTAACTGTTTTCTCGAAAACTTTATTTCCAAGTAATCCTGTTACTACTACTTCTACTTCTTCAACCGCAGGAGATTCAAAGGGAACATTTACCCAATTATTAGCAGGATTAGGCTTAGCCATACCTACTTCAAAAGTGGCATTATTTACCAAAGAAACAGATGCATCTGCATTTACAACAAAAGTGTAACCTGTGTACGCATAGGGGATTGGAATTTGAACACCAAAGAAAGTGATATTCGCTGTAACATTGATGGTCACTGGGAAAGATCCCGCTGTATTTGGAATACCCGAAACACTTCCACAATATTGACCACCCGCATCAAATGTGCAGTTGGTTGGATTACAAGCAAGCGTTAACCCTAGGTTAGAAACATCTTGCATGGTTCCAGTTCCATCATCATACTGAATGTTGTTCAACTCGATTGTAGAAATGGGAACGCCAGCATAAGCTGGATCAATTAATCCAGCGTCAGTTGGGACCAACATGTAAATCACCTGCGTGTATGGTTGATTCAAATAGGCTGGAGTCAAACCAGTAGCGGTATCGGGATATACTCCGTATGCGACAGCACCAAAATTGTAATCCAAAGGATTGCATTGAGCATTTCCAGCAACCGCGGAAACAGCCACAAATAATGATAGTAATAGTTTTTTCATATGCTTTTATTTAGTCAAATTAAAGTTCTCGTTCTACTTCTTCCATGTAAATCAAGTCAATCGCTTCATTGACCGTTGGGGTAATTTTTAGGATGGTCTCCAATTGAGAAAGTGCGATTAACTTTTTAACAGCCTCTTGCAAGCCTGTAATTACACACGTGCCATTGGCGTCTCTGCAAAGCCTATTGGCTACTAGAATCGCGGACAAACCCGAAGAATCTATGTAACGTGTCGATGTAAGATCAAGGACTATATTTCTAACCCCTGCCTTGTTTTGCAAAACAATTTCGCTTTTCAATTCAGGTGCTTGTAAGGCATCCAATTTCTCCACATTGGTGGAGATCACGACTAATTTATCTTTGGGTTCTACAGCAAATTTCATACAACGGCTTTTCTACAAATATAAAAGAATTTCTTAATGAATCAAGTCCTTTGAATTTGTTGTGCCAAAAGGTAAATAACCGCCATTCTCACGGCTACTCCATTTTCAACTTGATCTAGTATGATACTTTGGTCTCCATCTGCAACTTCAGAAGAAATCTCAACACCTCGATTGATTGGACCTGGATGCATTACCACAATCTTCTTGTTCAACTTATCCAAACGCTCTTGAGTTAGTCCATATTGTATACTGTACTCCCTTAGGCTCGGAAAAAAGCGCACATCTGTGTCTTGTCTTTCCAATTGAATTCGAAGCATATTGGCTACATCGCACCATGCCAAAGCCTTATCTAAATCGTGTTCTATTTTAACGCCGAGCTTGGCCAAATGCTTAGGTATCATCGTTGCAGGACCACACACCATCACTTCAGCACCCACTTTTTGAAGACAATCAATATTGGACAATGCAACACGTGAATGGGTGATATCACCAACAATTACAACCTTCTTTCCCTTGAGATCTCCCAATTTTTCTCGAATGGAGAAGGCATCCAAAAGCGCTTGAGTCGGATGTTCATGCGTTCCATCACCCGCATTGATTATAGGCACATCAATATGTTGACTCAAAAATATACAAGCTCCGGGAGACGCGTGACGCATGACCACCATGTCTACTTTCATGGCTAGAATATTATTGACTGTATCTACCAACGTCTCACCCTTTTTCACACTGGATGTGGCCGCGGAAAAATTAACCACGTCTGCGCTTAGGCGCTTCTGAGCCAATTCAAAACTCAAACGGGTCCTTGTAGAATTTTCAAAAAATAAATTGGCTACTGTGATATCACGCAATGAAGGGACTTTCTTGATGGGGCGTTGAAGTACTTCCTTGAATTCATCAGCATGCTCAAAAATCAATTGAATGTCGGCAGCTGTGAGATCCTTGATGCCGAGTAAATGCTTGGTCGACAATTGTTTTTCTTGCATGCTTTTATTCTTGGGCTAATAAAACTTGAGAAGACGGGTTGTCTTCATTTTTCCAAATCACTCTCACCTTTTGACTGTCGTAATGATCAATGCTTTTCCCGATGAACAACGGTTCAATGGGAAGCTGTCTAGAAAACTTACGATTAATCAGTACCATCAAATCGATTGACGAAGGGCGACCATACTCCAACAAAGCTTCTAAACCCGCGCGTATGGTTCTACCTGTAAACAATACATCATCAACCAATACAACTTTGTAACCATCCAAATTGACTGGTATTTTAGTAGGATGAGCAAGCAACTGCTTATCCCCTCTTCTAAAATCATCGCGATAAAAAGTTGGATCAATGATACCCGAAGGGATATCGATACCCGGATACAATTGCTTAAGTTGGGCGGATAATTCTTTCAAAAAATCAACCCCTCGAGGCTGAAGACCAATCAATATAAACTTCTCAAATGGAGAGTAATTTTCTACCAACTGATGACAGAGACGCTGAATAACTATTTGCAATAGTCCTTCATCCATCAAAACCTTTTTCTTGGCCATGCCACAAATTTAATCTGAAAAAACTACTCCGGCGAAATAAAATGCATGTCATCATGCCTGGACTGAATGTCGTTTTTGACATTTCGAATTCTAATGGCTAGTCTCGCAAAATCTTGGTATCCTTGATCAACCAACCAACTGAGCGCTTCCTCTTGATTATCCCCTGCGCGTCCAACCTTTTCCAGAATGCCAAAATCAAACTTAGCCAACCACTGGCAAGCACTTTCCTTTCCCTCTGCACACTCTACGCATGCCATTAAATGCGGAAATTTATTTTCCAGCAACCACTCTCGAGCTTCGCGTTTGTGATGCAATGCAAAGACAAATAAGCCCAATTCTGGGAATCCATTGGTCATTAACCAATCCCTTATTTCCTTGTTTCCGCCCACCGCTTCAGCCCAAGCCAAAACTACTTTTGAATTGTACGCCATAATTTTGAACAAATTAAGAATGAAAAAGTCAATACTCAGTTTAATTTTGTCAAAAATGCCACGTCCTATTTTTCACCCATATCTATTTGCTTTTTCGCTTTGCGTTTTAAGTCAATTTTCATTTGGTCAAATTATACTTGGACCAGACGCTGAAAAATTGATTAAAAGTCCGTTTGAAATCGTCGACAAAGGATGGATTGATAGAGGCTCTATTAGTTTAAATTCTACTCAAACTTATTTGAGCAATTGGTCGGCTGGAGGAAATTCAGCCATTAATATCTCTGGAATGGGGACATATAGTTTGTTTTACCGAGATGATAGACACAGCTGGGATAACATTTTCAATTTCGCATATGGGCGATCTTTGATTGACATTCAGGAACCATCCATTAAAACGGATGATAAAATAGATTTGACAAGTAAGTACGGATGGCGAGCCAAATACAATTGGAGCTATACCGCAATGGTTAACTTCAAAACTCAATTCGCACCGGGCTATGTGGCCGGCTCAAAAGGACTTCCCGATATAAACCGAGGGAAAATTTCTGATTGGTTATCTCCTGCATATTTCACTGCAGCTCTAGGAATGGACTACTTGGAACAAAGAAAAATCACTTGCTTCATGTCCCCTTTTACATGCAAAGGAACTATTGTAAAAAACCAACGCTTGGCAAACTTGGGACAATTTGGTGTCACGCCTGCTGTTTTTGATGGTGACGGCAATATGATTACCCCGGGAAAAAACCTAAGGATTGAATATGGAGCGTATCTGCGAATGGGTTTTTCGAAATCATGGAAAGAACAATATAGATTGGACTCCAAGCTTGAGTTATTCTCGAGTTATTTGAACCAACCCGAAAACATCGACGTTAACTTTGAAGGTGTATTGGGTTGCAAAATCAACAAATACTTGGGTTTTTCAGTCATTATGCAAATGCTCTATGATGACGACATCATTCTCGTTAAAACCCCTGCTGGATTTGACGACCAGGGTAATCCCACCGCTGAAATTAAAGGGCCAGGACTGCAGCTGAGAGAGGTTTTAGCAATCGGATTTCAATATTCTTTGTAATTAAAAGATTTATTACTATATTTGCATCCCAATTTTAGAAAAGATGAAAGACGGAATTCACCCAGAAAACTATCGCTTAGTGGTTTTTAAAGATATGTCCAATGAATATGCATTCCTTGGAAAATCAACTATTAATACCAAAGAAACCATCCAATGGGAAGATGGCAATGAGTATCCCTTAGTAAAATTGGAGATCACTCACACATCTCACCCATTTTTTACTGGTAAATCCCAGTTGGTGGATACAGCAGGTCGTATCGATAAATTCAACAATCGTTACGCGAAATTCAAGAAGTAAATTTTTTGATGATAGAATTGAAAAGGGGCTTATTGCCCCTTTTTCTTTTGGTATCTCGGATGAAAAAACAAAATCTCCTCTTTCAGTCTTTGGCGATCGAGGTGGGTGTATATCTCGGTTGTGGTAATCGATGCATGACCCAACATTTCTTGAACTGCTCTAAGATCTGCACCGGCTTCCACCAAATGCGTCGCAAATGAATGTCGAAACGTATGCGGTGAAATTTCTTTTTGAATTCCTGCCATCCTCGCTTGCCGCTTGACAATATTCAGCACTGTCATTCTTGTTAACGGCTTTCCCCTGAAATTCAAAAACAAAATATCCTCAGAACGAGAATCAACTTGTAAGTGATTGCGCTCTACTTCCATGTAATGAAAAATCCACTTCATTGCCCACTCACCTACTGGGACCAAGCGCTCTTTGTTTCCCTTACCCACAATTCTCAAATATCCTTCATCCCAATGACATTGAGATATTTTCAGTCCCAAAAGTTCACTTACTCGTAGACCCGAGCTGTACAACAGTTCAAGCATCGCACGATCTCTATGGCCCAATGTTTTGGATAAATCTACTGAATCAATCAAGTTTAAAACTTCGCTTTGATTTAAAACATCCGGCAAATACCTTCCCATTTTAGGAGCCTCTATCAACTCCATGGGATCGATTTTGATGTAACGTTCCAAAAACAAAAAGTGAAAAAATGAACGCAACGTGCTGATCATTCTGCTTTGACTAGAGGTCGCCATATCGTCTCCCACACAACTCTTTAGAAAAGCACGCACATCAATCGTATCCCATTGAGATAGGGACTTTCCGTTTCCCTCAGCAAAAACCATGGCCTTCTTTAGGTCAAAAGAATACGACTCCACAGAAGTGGTTGCCAAAGCTCGCTCCAACCGCAGGTAAGTAATAAAATCTCTAAAAAGCGCCTTGTCGTTCATGCCTCTATATAAAGCGAAAACCCTCTTACGAGGGTTTTCAGACAACATTACCTAAACAAATTCTATTATTAACCAAAGTACTTATGCAAGCCGTTGCCTGACAAAAAGTATATCTTATGCCTTATTGAATCCACTTTTGTTGTGAAATCATCAGGGCTTCTTGTACCGTAATTCTATTACCATCTTGGAAAGCTGCAACAAAAGGACCTGGCAAGTTGGGACATTGTGCATTCAAACTCTCCCTTTTGCTACGTGCATCTTTGTAATCTGAAAAACTGCCAACTGTCCATTTCATCCAACCTTCATGATTGCTCACTTGTTTTTCCTCCTGCAAGCCATACTTGTCCATCCACTCCTTTTCCGATACACTTCTGTGGTTAGCCAATACTTGAACTTTATAGGACACCTTACCCTGGATTGCAGTTGACTTACTTTGTGGCTTCACTTTGGTCTCCTCATTTTTCGGAGCCTTCACTTCATTCGCCTTGACCTCTGTTTCGATTTTTTCAGCCGTTTTAGCCTCTTGAACAACCGCTACATCTTGCTTTTGCTCTTCTTTCACCTGTGTTTCCTGAACTTCCAATTGGGTTTCGCCCGAGTTCTGAGGCACAACAATTTCGGTCTTAGCCGCTTGGGACGCTAAGATTATCGGCACCTCTCGGGGTTGATTGTCAACGGTAAAACTTAACTTACCGTCAATAGTTAGTCCATCCTCGGGAATTGATGCGCACTGTACTTTGTATTTAACCACAACAGTCTCAGCCGCAGGTACCTCAAACCAAACGAATTTAATAGTAGATCCATCCACCGTCACCGTTGCACCCGCACTTTGAAATTTCGAAAGAACACATCCATTGGACGCCCATTCTTGCATTTTCAAAAACCCTTTCATCCCATTGAGATGTAGCACCAATTCAACAATAAACTCTTCTCCCTTTTTGGTCACTGTGCGTTCACACGCGGGTAGGTCATTGTTGGCATTCAAAAAAGAGTGGAAAGATTGTTCTATTACATCGTCATTATCCGCGTTCTGATTAACCTGAACAGAACCATTGATGATTTGATTATCAATTGCAATCTCCTTCTTTTTGTTATTCTCTACAAACGAGAACACTCCTTGAAGTTTTTCAAGAGAGGTATTGCCTTGCAAATGCACCAGTTGGTAGGTAATATCAAAGTGCTCTACATCCGGAAGATTCATCCAAACGAATCGCATCTTCTTCTCTGAAAAAGTAAAAGAAGCTCCCTTGGTTTCAATTGCTTTTGCTGCAAAACCCTCTGGAACGTTTACCTCCAACATGGCAAAGCCATCAATATCGGATTTATTGATCTTAACTTTGATTACCGAAATACCATTGGCACCAATCACAGCAGGGATTTCCTGACGCACAGTAGGTTCGTCCCAAGTGAACATTGAGACAAAGGCTACCAACAAAAGGTGTAAGGTGATCAGTAAAATTCTCATGCTTTGAATTTTGTCGAAACAAAGGTGATTTTTCTCTTTGCTGGTTTTTGGGTTTATTTGAACATTTGCAAACAGCAAAATGTGAATTATGAAAACCCTACCGCAAAAAGTTCTACAGGTCAAGAAAGTCTATGCAAGATTGGACGCTCACATTGACAGCCTTCAAAAGGAATCTGGTTTGCAATGTATTTCGGGTTGTGGTCAATGCTGTAAAAAACCTGACATAGAAGCATCTCCCGTTGAGTTCCTCCCCCTTGCACTAGAATGGTTTGATCAAGACATCCATTGGGAACAATACGAAAATTTACGTGCTCAAAATGATCCCACTTGTTTTGTCTTTCGTCCACATGTAACCTCTTTTGGAGGACTCTGCAATGCATATCCCAATCGCGGATTAATCTGCAGATTATTTGGCTATTCGGCTCGAATCAATAAAGACGAGAAAAAAGAATTGGTAACCTGTAAGATTCTGAAAGAAGAGATGCCTCGGGAGGTTGCTAAAGCATCTGAAGCAGGAAAAAAATTGCCCGTTATGATTCACTATCATTCCAGAATGTCATCCATTGACATACAATTAAATGATAGAATGCCCATCAATCAGGCTATGCAGAAAGCCATTGAAACAGTAGCTGCCTACTATGCTTATCGAAAAAGACGAAAGCCAAGCAAGGTTTAATGCATTGTTAAACCTTACATCGAATTGAAACAAGACGATTAATCTTGAAAAAAAATTCCGTTATGATCTTCAAGAAAATCTTCATCATCCTTGGACTCACTTACGCTACTTTGGCTGCGAGTGCCCAGTTAAGTCAATCCTTCATCAACCAAAACGCTTGGTTAAACAGCACGATTACATGGAGTATATCTCCCAAATGGTCCATTTATCAAGAAGTACAATGGCGAAGAAATGACTATTTCAATTTTCCCCAACAAACGCTACTTCGTGGAGGTCTGACGCGCGATATAGGGTCGGGCTTATCTGCTACAGCGGGATATGCCTATGTGCACACATCGGCCTATGGTACGATTCCTTCCAAGGCAGCTTTTGATGAGCATCGAGTTTGGCAACAGCTCCAACAAAAAAACACACACTCCAAATTTGAATTTACTACTCGCCTGCGTATGGAGCAAAGATGGGTAGAGACGCCAGCAGCTGTTCATATCAACAACGTGCAATTTCAACCAAACGAATTTATTTATACTTACCGAGCACGTTTTATGGAAAAGGTGAACATTGCCCTTTATTCAAAAGATGCTGCCTTTAAAGACAATTGTTTGTACCTGTCTATGATGGATGAGTGCTTCGCTTCCTTTGGCACCAATGTCACATCCAACATTTTTGATCAAAATCGAGCATTCATAGGTCTAGGATATATCATTCCCAAAATAGGAAGGTTGGAAGTGGGTTATTTAAATCAAACCATCAACAAAGGCTACTCCAATTTGGAAGAAAATGGGGTGTCTAGAATTTTGAATAAACGCGAAGTCAATCACACTTTATCCGTTTCTCTTTTCACTACGATTAAGACTTGGAAAGAAGAAAAAAATAACTGAACAAGGCAACCGGGAAATTAATCCCACGTCATACAAATGGTTTCCCAGCCAAGTGCTGGTTTCAATTTTCCTTGCAGGTTTAATTAAAGGGGCTTAGGCCCCTTAATTTTTCAATTCAAGTTATCGTGTTGATAAAAGCTCGGAACCCACAACATCTTCGTTACTTCCATCGTTATTTTCGCTAATAATGCGTTACATACTCACTGCCCTAATTCTGTTTTTTGGCTGCTCCTTTTTGATTGGCCAAGAGAAAGTACGCATTGGCATACTTGCCAACAAAAATTTACAAGAAATTCAATTTAAGGTAATTGGAAACGGAGCCTTTATCAATGACCTAACGAGCACCTGGATTCAACCCGAAAACAGCACCATATCTATAAAAAATAGCGGTGGGCTTGTTAAATTCCAATGCGATAGTACCACAGTCTCCTCATCTAAAATCACCCTTCAAGCCAGTAACGAAGGTTACTTTCAAGTACAACTGACACCCCAATCTAGAAAGTTGAAATACGGAGAAAACATTGAAATAAAAATCGTCAACAATCAACTTCAAATTGTCAATGTAATGACCATCGACACATACATTTCAGGGGTAGTTGAAGCTGAAGGAGGTCCCAATCACGATTTGGAATATTACAAAGCCCAAGCCGTTATCAGTCGAACATACGCATTAAGTCAATTTTACAAACACATTGATGACGGTTATAATTTGTGTGACCAAACACATTGTCAAGCATTTAATGGGCTTCCCAAGCACGAGCACATTATGGTCAATGCCGCTGAGCAAACCAAGAGTTTGGTAATCGTGGATGAAAACGCCAATTTGATAACAGCCGCATTTCATTCCAATTGTGGAGGTCGCACCAATAATTCAGAACATGTTTGGTCTAGACCATTGTCTTATTGTGTGGCCAAGGAGGATACTTTCTGCATTAAAATGCCAAACAGCAATTGGGAAAAGAGAATCCCCATCCAAGATTGGAAAAGATATTTAGAAGCTAAAAAAATTCCAGTCTCCGATACGGCTCAAATGGGATACTTCCCCACTGAAAAAGAACTATACTACAAAGAAGGTGGCAGCAAAGTTTTATTGGTGGATATGCGAAAGGACTTGAAGCTCAAGTCAACATATTTCTCCGCACATCAGGATGGAAATGACATGGTATTGATTGGGCAGGGATTTGGACATGGTGTTGGCTTATGTCAGGAAGGTTCCATAAGGATGGCCCAATTGGGTTATGGCTTCGAAGACATTATTCACTTTTACTATACCAACGTAAAAATCATCCCCTACCAATACATTGCTTTTTTCAAATTAGAATAAACAATATTTGAAAAAAATCTCCGTACTTCGTCGCGTGAAAATTTACAAGCCGCATTTCATTTTAATAGTTCTGGTGGTCATTCTTGTGGGATCAAGTATTACCTCGTGTAAAAAACCACAAGAAATTTCTGCAGACGCACGCCTGACCTTTTCAACAGACACCGTATTCTTCGATACTGTTTTTACCTCGATTGGAAGCGTCACGCAAGTTTGTAAAATTTACAACAAGCATGAGGGTATTATGCACATTGATCAAATCAAATTGAATGGCGGCAGCAACTCCATGTTTCGCTTGGCTGTAGATGGCGACAATGGGACCTCATTTGAGGATATTGACCTGTACCCCGGAGATTCTTTGTACATGTTTGTTCAGGTTACAGTAGACCCCAATGACGAAACCTTTCCTTTTATTGCAGAAGATAAAATTGATATTATTTACAACAACACACGTGACGAGGTATACACCGCTGCGTGGGGACAAAATGCATATTTCCACGGAGGGCCAGATGCCCTGACCACATTAAGCTGTCACGAAGTTTGGAACAATGACAAGCCACACGTTGTTTATGGTGTTTTGGAAATAGAACCCAATTGTGACTTGACAATCAATGCAGGATGTCAGGTATATCTGCACAAAGGTGCTGGGATATTGGTAAATGAAGGAAGGTTGTTTGTTCAAGGCCAAAAAGGAAGTGAAGTAGTATTTCAAGGAGATCGATTGGAAGCGGAGTATCAAGATGTTCCAGGTCAGTGGGGCATTGAATTGGATTTTCAAATTGGCGGTTCTCAAGGACCGGACATATACACCATTTCCCGAGGAGGAATTTGGATTTACAAAAGTCCCGGTTCGGTAATTGACTATGCCATCGTTAAAAATGGAAACACGGGAATACAGGTGGATACAACAGGCACTTCTGCCTTTGCGCTCACCTTAACCAATACCAAGATTGACAACATGGCTGGGGTTGGACTTTGGGGTCAGGGTGCCCATATCCAAGCTGTCAACTTACTTTCATCCAATTGCGGAGAAGGCTGTGCTTATCTGTCTATTGGTGGTAAATATGTCATGGACAATTGCACATTTGCCAACTATTGGAGTGGCGGCGTGAGAACAGCGCCTGCGTTTGCGTTGAACAATTACTACAAGGACATCAACCAAAATATTCAAGTTCGCCCACTCTACCAATGCAGATTTCAAAATTGCATCATGTATGGAAACAGTGCAACATTGGAAGATTTTGGAGAATTGGTTGTTGACGTAGAATTCCCCGAAAATCAAGATTACTTGTTTAGTTATTGTTTGATTGACTTCGAAGATGTGACCAACGATAACCACTGGGACAACATCATCAATCACCAAGCACCGTTCTTTTGCGATGTATACAACAACGATTTTCATATCAGCTCCAATAGTTCAAGGATGATTGGCGGGCCATTCAATTCAGGAATTCTTGATTTGGACCAACAAGAAACTGGATTTTGGAAAGGTTGCTACGACTATACTGGAAATTGCGAGTAGCAGTTTAACATCCAACAGGCTTTTCAACAAATAGATCATTCTTAAGAATTGAATTTTAGATACTTATGGAGTTATAAACAATTCCATTCTTCGTTGTTTGTGCAAAACTTAAGCCCTCGACTTCAGGAAGAATCCAAGCAAAAAAACTACTTTCGCTACAGCGTGAAACTCACGTGAAACAACAAAAAATTGACAGCTCGATGGGTAAAATTATTACTGTAGCCAATCAAAAAGGAGGTGTAGGTAAAACCACTACGGCCATTAACTTGGCTGCCTGCTTTGGAGTTCTTGAATACAAGACTTTGTTAGTGGATGCAGATCCTCAAGCCAATGCCACCAGTGGTGTTGGTGTTGATCCAAAATCAGTAAAAACCAGCATTTACGAATGTTTGGTTAATGATGTTCACCCAAGAGATATCATCATCGAAACCGAGAATCCCAATTTGGATTTGATTCCAGCACACATTGACTTGGTGGGTGCGGAGATTGAATTGATTCAAATGCCCAACCGTGAGTACATGATGCGTCAGGCTTTGGAAAAGGTAAAAGACGACTACGACTTTATTATCATTGACTGTTCTCCATCTTTGGGATTGGTAACCGTGAATGCCTTATCGGGTTCTGACAGCGTCATTATTCCTGTACAATGCGAGTATTTCGCTTTGGAGGGATTGGGGAAATTATTGAACACCATCAAAATCGTACAGCAAAAATTAAATCCTGAATTATCTATCGAAGGGATTTTGTTGACCATGTACGACACTCGTCTTCGCTTGAGTAATCAGGTATTGGATGAGGTGAAAGTGCATTTCCAAGAGTTGGTATTTGATACCATCATTCATCGAAATACCACGTTAGGTGAGGCGCCAAGTTTCGGTCAAACAATCATCATGCACGATGCAAGTTGCAAGGGATCTATCAATTATCTCAACATGGCACGTGAGATTTTACAAAAAAATGATATGACCAAAATGAAAGGTGAAGACAAATATATTGATGTAGACAATGGCTAAGAAGCAAGCATTAGGAAGAGGATTGAGTGCGTTACTTGAAAACGCAGGCAGTGTAATCAAAGAAAAAAATGAACCGAAAAATACCCCAGTTGCTGTCCCTGCAGCTGAAGTAAATATCGATCATACGGATACCGAAACTATCGGGCACATAGCAGGTGACATTTCTGTTGTGCCTGTATCGCAAATAGAAGCCAATCCTTTTCAACCCAGAACGGAGTTTTCTCCTGATGCACTGATTGAGTTGGCTCAGAGTATCCGAGAACTCGGATTGATTCAGCCCATTACGGTACGAAAAATCAGCGCTAAAAAGTATCAGATCATCAGTGGTGAGCGTAGATTCCGAGCATCGCAAATGGCAGGATTAGAAGAGGTTCCCGTTTATATCAGAGCAACTGACGACCAAGGCATGTTGGAAATGGCTTTGGTAGAAAATATTCAGCGTGAAAACTTAAATGCCATTGAAGTTGCGATTTCATTCAAACGCTTGATGGATGAATGCAACTTGACTACTGAACTGTTGGCTGAACGCGTAGGAAAAGACAGAACCACTGTTACCAATTACGTTCGTCTTTTAAAATTGCCGCCCGAAATTCAAATGGGTATTATTGAAAAACGCATCAGCATGGGACATGCGCGTGCGTTGATCAACATTCCTGAGTCCAAACAATTGGCCATTTTTCAAGAAATTCTAGATAAAGAATTAAGCGTTAGAAAGGTTGAAGATTTGGCCAAAGAAGACGATACCCCAAAATTGTTCCGACCAGCCAAAGTCATTCTACCCGTTGAGTTCCAAAAAATGCAAGCTGAGCTTCGCTTGAAATATGGCAAGCGCGCCAAACTTCAGCGTGGCGACAGTGGCATTGGGAAATTGGAAATCCCTTTCAATAATGACGACGATTTGTCGAGAATCATCGAGATGCTAGGGCTGTGAGGTTGTTGGTTCTGCTCTTGACTTGGCTAAGCGTGTTTTCTGTCTGTGGACAGAAAACACAGGACAATCGCACATGGAAGTCAAAGTGGAACGAACCCTCGTCTCCATTCAAGGCAACTATTCTGAGTGCAGCCTTGCCCGGAGCAGGACAGTGGTACAATCACAAAAAATGGAAAACACCCATTGTAGTTGCGGGTGTTGGTACCTGTGCATATTTCATCGCACATAATGGGCAAAAATACCGGTCATATAAAGCTCAATACATTGCCGCCGCAGATGATGATCCTGCTACTACAAGTGAATATACGGCAGGTCAAATCAAACCCGTAATGGACTACTACAGACGTTTTCTGGACATTAGCTATTTCAGTTTGATTGGTATCTATGCGCTTCAAATCATTGATGCGCATGTGGATGCTCATTTGAATCGATTTGACGTGAGTCCAAATTTATCGATGTCTTGGAGCCCAACATTAGTGCCGTCTGCTCAAGGTTTGAAACATGGCATGCAAATACAACTAACTTTTTAAGCTGATGCGCGTCGCAATTATCGGATACGGGAAAATGGGTAAAGCTATTGAGCCAATACTCGTTTCAAGGGGACATCAAGTTGTTGTTAAGATCAACAGCCAAAATCCACTCAATGTCGAAATGCTTGATGGAATTGATGTTGCGATAGAAATTAGTAGACCCGATTTGGCCTTGTCTCATATTCAAATTTGTTTGGACGCCAAAGTTCCTGTTGTAGTTGGTACTACCGGCTGGTACGATCAATTTGAAAACATCAAGGAACGAGTCAACAAAGAAAATTTATCTCTCTTATACGCCACTAATTTTTCGATTGGTGTACACCTGGTATTTGCACTGAACGAGCAACTGGCCAAATGGATGAAGAATTTCCCACAATACGAACCGAGTATTGAGGAAATACATCATACTGCCAAACTCGATGCTCCAAGTGGCACTGGAATCACGATGGCAGAAGGAATATTGAAACACATCTCAAGAAAAAAATCTTGGGTTAACAGATCATCTCAGCAACCCGAAGAGTTGGCTTTAACTTCTATTAGAGAGGAAAACGTTCCTGGCACCCACTCCATTTCGTATGTTAGCGACGTGGATACCATCGAACTCAAACATACTGCACACAACAGGTCCGGCTTTGCTCTGGGCGCTGTTGAAGCAGCTGAATGGCTCGTTGGTCATCCAGGTATTCACTCCATGCAAGAATTTTTAAATTTCAAGTAATCATGAACTTTGGTATTCCAGAATTTCTATTTGTTGTTCTCATTATCATTTACTGCATAACTCTTCCTAAAATTTTACCACGTGCCGGTCAAAATTCTTGGATGTCTTTTGTTCCAGTATTGCAATTCATCCCATTTATCAAAGCCATTGGCAGACCTTGGTATTGGTTTTTATTGCTGTTGGTACCTGGAGTTAATTTCCTTATGATGGTGATCATCAATGTTGAATTGGGAATCGTTTTCAATTTCAGATCAACGAAAGACCAATGGTTCTTTGGTGCATTGCCATGGTACCGAATGATCACATTGGCCTTCAACGAAAAAGAAGTTGCCTATGTTGGCCCCAGATCTTGGGAAGGAAAAAAGAAATCGTTTGGTCGCGAGTGGGGAGAAGCCATTTTATTTGCTGTTATCGCAGCAACCGTTATTCGAAGTTTTTTCTTGGAGGCTTTTACCATTCCCACTCCATCCATGGAAAAAAGCATGATGGTTGGTGACTATCTATTTGTTTCGAAATTTTCATACGGAACCAAACTTCCCCAAACCCCCATGTCGGTTCCCTTTCTACATAACGCACTTCCTTTTGATGGATTACCCAATAGCTATGTAGAATGGTTCAGCCTTCCCTACCTGCGGCTTCCTGGAATGGGAGAAGTTGAACGATATGATCCTGTTGTTTTCAATTTCCCACATGGAGATACCATTATTGTTGACCCATACTATGCCGGGCATGACTACTACAGCATTCTAAAGAATGAAGCCATGTATTTGGCCGCACCTTATGCCACTACTTGGGAGCAACAATTCAATGCCTATGCGAGTAATCCTGCCAAGTACGAAGCAATGGCAAGGAAGAATTTCACAGAAAAGAAAATTTGTGTTTCTTGCGGTATGTCTGAACGCAGCAGAAAAGGACATCCCATTGGCGGAATAAGATATCGTCCCATTGATAAAAAAGAAAATTACATCAAGCGTTGCGTCGGACTTCCCGGAGAAACATTGAGCATCGAACACAGAAAAGTAAAAATCAATGGTCAATTTATTGACGAGTTGGGCGGCATGATGCATACAACTGTCATTCAGACTGCGGACAATGTTAGTATTAAGAAACTTCAAGCCAAGTACAGTATTAACTTGAATGACATACGTGTTTCACAAATCCCCGACTCTAACGGCTTCTTTGCTCCCAATGTTTTTGAACTGCCTCTAACAGCCAGTCAAGCCCAAGAAATGAAGAAGGCCAAAGAAATTGTGTGGTTTGATGTTCTGGATGACACCACAGCTGATCAAGCACCAGGGACCATGTATCCCAACAGCCTTAATCCTAAATTCGCCAATTGGACCGTAGATAATTTCGGCCCAATCGTCATTCCTGCTGAAGGCATGACCGTTCCGCTCAACGATGAAAACTTTGATTTGTTCCAACGCGTCATCCGTGTATATGAGCATCACAATTTGGTTAGAACTGGAAAGAACAAGTTCCTACTGGATGGACAACCCGCAAGCCAATACACCTTTGAACAAAATTATTATTGGATGATGGGAGACAATCGAAACAACAGCTTGGATAGCCGCTATTGGGGTTTTGTACCCGAGGACCACATTGTTGGAAAAGCAGTATTCACATGGTTCTCCAAAGCTGATCCGAAATACCAAGGGCACGGCGGAATCCGTTGGGATAGAATGTTCAAACTGGTAGATTAGAGATGTTGACCTTATTGCCTGGTGTAATCTTCCCTCCCATCTCATACTGTATTATTTTACATCAATACAATTGTGCGATAGACGGATGGGGATTTTACCACAAGCAAAGTATCCGGAATCATTTTCAAATTTTAAGTGCAAATGGTCCACTTACATTGACCTTGCCTGTTAAAAGCGTCAAAGGCAAGCCTACGCCGCTGAATCAAGTTGAACTGGAGGAAGGCCATTGGTACAAACCCATGCTCACCGCCATTCAGAGTGCCTATGGTAAATCTCCCTTTTATTTTTATTTCAAAGACGAATTAACTGATATACTCAGCTCGTTGCCGGGCACCCGTTTATTTGAAGCGCAAATACGCATTATGCAATGGCTGGAAAAATATACAGGATTGCCCCATCCCAATTTGGCCGAGCAATGGGATATAGCGGAAAATGAATACAACTTTGACTTAAGAAAAATCAAAAAAAAATGGGAGATATACTCTCCCATTCAATCTTATCACCAAGTCTTCATGGACAGGTTCCCTTTTCGAGAAGATTTAAGCATCCTTGATTTACTTTTCAATTTAGGACCTCAAGCCAAAACATACATTGCTCAGCATGCCCCGGTTAGGCTTGTCCCTGAGGACCACCAAAGTTCATAGGTAAAATAGGATCTTGACCCAAGGTCTCTTGAATCTTTCCATGCTGCGCTTCAAACTTCGATAAATTATCTTGCAAAGCACGGTGCAATCTCTTGGCATGTTGCGGTGTCAATATAATTCTAGATACCACTTTGGCCTTTGGTAATCCTGGCATCATACTAATAAAGTCGACAATAAACTCTGCTGGTGAATGGGTAATTACCGCCAAATTAGAATACTTTCCTTGTGCATTTTCTTCAGTCAATTCAATGCTGATACCTTCTTCTTTTTGTTGTGACATTTTACAATATATTTTTTAATTCAACTAAATTCTCTATGGTAAATGTAGGATGAACATTATGTCTTTGCTGATTCAATTTTAAAAATACTTGGTCCATACCCACATTTCTAGCACCTAAAATATCTGCATCCCAATCATCGCCAATCATCAAACTTTCGCCCGCTGAAGTATTGGCCAATTTGAAAGCATAGTGAAATATTTTGGGATCGGGCTTTCTAACTCCAACATCTTCGGAATTGATATTGTGGACGAAGAATGGACTTAGTCCACTACCGTCCATTTTGATTCCTTGAATTTCTTTGAACCCGTTGGTAATGATGTGCATGGTGTAGCCTTTTCCTTTGAGGTAGTTCAATAAATCCAAAGCACCCGGAATCAAATGCGGTTGTCTTGGGCATTGATCCACGAAAGCCTGAGAAAATAGCTCAAGCATATCAGCTGAGTATTGGACACCTGCATCATCCATAGATCTGCTGAATCGAGCAGTTCTGAGTTCCTCTTTGGTCATTGTACCTTGCCTGTACATCGCCCATACTCTGTGATTATGATGCAAGTATGCCTCATAAAAAGCTGACCAACTCTCTGGATTCAAATTGAACTGAACCCACATACTTTTCAGCGTCAGCTCAGCATTGCGGTGTATATCCCAAAGGGTTCCATCTAAATCAAAGAAAAGATGTTTGTACTTTAATTCTACTTCCATTGCGCTATAATATCACATAGTCTATTGCTGTAACCCACCTCATTGTCATACCACCCTACAACTTTAACCATATTACCGATTACACTTGTCATACCAGCATCAAACAAGCAGCTGTGCTTATTATCAATAACATCGACTGAAACGATGGGATCTTCCGTGTATTCCACAATGCCGCTCCAGCGATTACTCGCGGCCCATTTAAATTGAGCGTTGATTTCTTCGATGCTTATCGGTTGCCTTACAATACTTGTAATGTCCGTCAGTGAACCATCTGGAACCGGAACACGCATGCCGCATCCCCCCATCTTATCTGCCAAGTGCGGAAACACTTTCGTTAGCGCCTTAGCTGCGCCGGTTGTAGTTGGAACAATACTTTGTAGCGCTCCTCTGGATCTTCGCAAATCTTTGTGTGGTGCATCTTGAAGACGTTGATCTCCTGTATAGGAATGCACAGTGGTGATATAACAGCTCTCTATACCGCAACATTCATCTATCAACTGTATCATATGCGCCGCACTGTTGGTTGTGCAACTGGCGCAACTAACCACTTTTCTGGTCTTCCATTGATCGTCACATACTCCAAGAACCACCATTGGCACTTCAGGATCATCAATCGGGGCTGAAAGCAAAACTCTCTTGGCTCCTGATGCCATGTGTTTTTCTAGCGATCCAAGATTGAGAAATGCACCTGTGCATTCCACTACGACATCAACGTCATATGCTTTCCAATTCGGAATTTCAGAAGATTGATTCTTTTGATAATACTTGATCTCACCACCTGATTTCGACTTCCATCCATCGCTATCTGATGTGAATTCATGCGATGTTCCATGAACGCTATCGTATTTCAGTAAATGCGACATGGTATCCAGTGGATGCAAATCAGAAGCTACAACCACCTGAAAATGTTCAAATCCCAAAGACGCGCGTAAAAACGTTCTCCCAATTCTACCCAGCCCATGAATACCGACACGAATCACAGTGTCTTTCATTACAACATGTGTTTTTCTGCATGGTAAGATGACCTTACCAAAGGACCACTTTCCACGTGCCTGAATCCCATTTGCTTTCCAATGGTTTCATACTCCGCAAAACGTTCAGGTGTGATGAATTCCGCTACAGGCAAATGCTTGGGTGTCGGCTGCAAATATTGGCCAAGGGTGATAACATCTAAACCAACAGCACGCAAATCCTCCATGGTTTCTAAAACCTCTTGATGTGTTTCACCTAAACCCAACATTACTCCGCTCTTGGTACGCATCCCTCCTTGCTTCAATCTTCTTAATACCTCCAAACTGCGGTCGTACTTGGCCTGAATCCTCACTTGCTTCGTCATTCGACGAACCGTTTCCACATTGTGAGAAACTATCTCTGGAGCAACGTCAATGATGCGCTGTAAGTTTTCCCATTTCCCTGCGAAGTCAGGAATCAAGGTCTCCATTGTTACGCCAGGGGCCTTTCTTCGAACTGCCTCCACTGTCTTGACCCAAATATCAGCTCCTCCATCTGGCAAATCATCACGGTCTACAGATGTGATTACCGCATGCTTAACCTTCATTAAAAAAATAGACTCGGCAACATGTTCGGGTTCATGTGGATCAACCATTAGAGGTTTACCCGTTGCAACTGCACAGAAACCACATGATCGGGTACAGATATTTCCCAAAATCATAAACGTCGCCGTTCCTTCTCCCCAGCACTCACCCATATTGGGACAATTGCCGCTTTCACAAATGGTATGCAGCTTATGCTCAGAAACCAAGCTGCGAACCATCTTGTAATTTTCACCAGTTGGAAGTTTTACCCTTAACCATTTTGGTTTGGCTATACGCCCCGTAGTTCCTTCACTCATTTTGAATTGTATTTTGAGCCAAAAAAGAATCGGGTATAAATCGCTGGAAAAATAAAATTATTTTTCGCATGATCGTTGTACCGATCCAAAACGGCTTGTGACATTATTTCTATTCTTTTGGGATATATATCCGCTGTCGCACCAATTTCTACACCGCGCAATCCCAACTCTTGGTTGCTGTATTCAAATCGAAGACTGGCTTGAATAAAAATCCCCATTTGAACTTTGGTTTCATTCAATCCAACCAAATTACTAGCACGCCCATAAATATTATCCGTGTAATGCTCGTCAGGATTGAACTTCTCAGTTTCGATGTCATATCTACCTGGAATAGTAATAGACGGATGGATGATCTGCAAATAAACAGGTTTCACAAAACCTATAGAAGGACCTGCTTGCCAAGAACGGTTGATTTGAACGCCATTCTTTCGGAGCTTTTCAGCGAATTCTGTAGTTTGACCAAATCCAATTCGGGCAACAAAAAAACTATTTTGTTTACCGTAGTAATAGGCCCGGGCTGCGGGATCTTGGAAATAAGACTTTACTTCCTTTTCATGTCTATAAAATTGTAGGTCGGCATTTAACTTCCAGAAGGAATAAGCATCTTTTCCTTTGTAGTACTGATCAAACCCTATACCCCAACCGTTGGACTGAAAAGTTAATACAGCTGCATGAGCGCGATCATAAAGCACATTACGTGGTGCGGCATCAGTAATTTGCTGAGCCCAAATGGAAGAAGTCCATAGCATGCACCACAATAAAAAAGTTGCTCTCATGTTCCTCGCAAAGATACACGTTAGCCCTAACTTTGTTCTTGAACAATAAAAAATATGCACGCAATAGAAGTTAATTACCAAGGTGGACTGAGATGCTCCGCAATTCACTTAAAAAGCGGGAATTCAATCCTATCGGATGCCCCTGTAGACAACAAAGGAAAGGGTGAAGCTTTCTCACCTACAGATTTACTTTGCACATCACTGGCCATGTGTATGCTGACAATCATGGGCATCGCTGCTCAAGAAAAAGAAATTGCCTTTGAAAATGTGTGTGTTGAAGTAACCAAAATCATGGGTTCGGAACCACGCAGAGTATCTGGAATTCAATTAAAATTCAACGTTCCCGATTTGGGCTGGACTGAAAGAGAGTGGGCTATAATGAAAAATGCTGCGAACACATGCCCTGTTGCACAGAGCATACATCCCAGCATTCAATTGGAAGTGACGTGGACAAGCCACGCTTAATTATTTTACAGGTTGCTCAATTGGCGCCTTGTCATAAGCTGCACACTTTGGGTGTTTAGCCACACAAGCAGTCAATGACAACACTGCAACTAATGCTACGAAAAGTAATTTCTTGTTCATGTTCATACGATTTGAAAACAAATATAGCCCATGCAATTTCTTTTATAGAGGTTACATGGCTATTTTTTTTCAACAGAAGTATTGGCATATCCTAATTCTCCTTGGAATATCGGGGTTCATACAAGCACAAGAAAATTTCACCTGGAATTGTATCACGTCGCCCAAAGACACAACGGTATTTTACTCCAAAATTGATGCGGAGCAATACATGAAGGCCCAATTGGACAATGCCCTTAAAAAATCCAACGCTACCGCTCATTGGCAACTTACTCAACTGGATACCCTTCATCACCTCGTAAACTACACCTTCTATCCAGGAAATACCATTCGAAAAGGGAAATTAAAAGGCGTTGACACCTCGATTATTCAGGAGGAAACTTTGTCTCAGCTCTTGTTTTGGAAGACAAATACGCCTTACAATTCCATTCAAATAAATAACCGTCTAATCAACGAACTGAAAATTAAAGGCCTTAACCTCACTTATCACCAAATTTTCTTTTCAGATTCCATCGCAGATCTAAGAATCAGCATAGAAAAAATAGCGAAAAATCAATTCCAAGGATTGCTAGGCACAATCAATCAAGACAATAAAACCATCTTGATAGGCGAAGTAAAATCCCAATGGGTAAATAGTTTCAAGCGAGCAGAGAAGTTTTTTTTCCATTGGCAACGTCAATCCATATCCACGCAGAGGTTAGAGGGCGAAATCAATTTCCCGGTGGTATTCCGATCTCCTTTTGGTATTCAACAAAGCATCGAGATGTATCGGAACCAAAACATCTTTTTCATTGTTGGAGCAAGGGGTGCTTTAAACTACCGCACCACCAATGGTTCAATTATTCAGGTCAAATACGAAACCAAAAATCACAATGCCCTTATACAATCCCAAATCATTCAACATCGACTTTTCGGTTTGGGTGTAATCCAAAATTCTTCCGAGTTCAAAGATTTTACATACAGTTTAAACTTTGGATTTCTAAGGGGATTTAAAAACACGATTGACCTAGAAGGAGAAAAGCGAAACCCGCTTATCAAAACGGAATTGGATCTCACTATAGAGCGGAAATCAAAACGTTTCTTCACCTCATTGGCTATACATCAACGCGGAATCTATTTGCAAAATGATCTCGCTCAGATTGAAAAAAATCGAATCGGTGGGGTTGAGACAATCAGAGGTTTTGGTCAAGAAAGCATATTCTGTAGCAAATATCTAGGATGTCAATTTGAAAGCGGCTGGAATTACAGCAGTTTTGGGCGCATCTTTTTATTCTATGACCAAGGTTGGATTCAAAATACAACCAACTCTGCTGCATACTGGCAAGGTGTAGGATTTGGAGGCATGTTCAATGTTCCGGATGGGCAAATAGAAATTAGCTCAGGATGGGGAATACCTGATGGTCAAAAAATCGAATTACGCAATAACTTGATTCACATTCAATATCAAGTTTTCTTCTAGAAGAAACAGCAATCGTCTGTATTTTTGAAGAGATGAAATTCACGGCAGTTGCGGCTTCGGTATTTTTTATTTGTTTTGTGCTCATGGGCTGCAATCAGGTAGCTCCTTTGCAGGACACACCCATGCAGTCCAAATACTACAAATGGACTCAGCAGAGCTTTCACCCCAGAATTTCTGTAAGCAATAGAAACAACGATTCCATTACTTACTCATTGCTTTTTGATTCAGAGGATTGGTCGAACAGTGCCGGAAACTCGCTTGAAATAAGAGCACACTGCGCTCTTTCGGAAGGAAGTAAAGATTGGAGTAAAACATACCAAGTTTTAGGAGCTGATCAAGTTGAAAGTTCGGGCTACTATGCTTGTCTACTCACCTTACCTATCGATGTTAATTGTACTGATTTACAATTTTACATCAAGGAATCCAAGAGCATTCGTGAAGGTATTTTTCGAATTCCATATCCTCCAAAGCCACAGGGATGGGTATGGGAAAGTGATTTGGGTACATCGTACTGCCCCAACTTGGGCAGCATCCCGATGCCCCAAAATGGCGCGGTCACATTTGCCCCAAGATCAGAAAAATTGCCTTCTCCCCCCTTCTCCACCAATCCTCCTTTCATACCCTTCGAAAAAAAAGTGATGCCCCTATCCGATTCCATTCGGTTGAATCAACCTGGCATGCTTTTGTATCAGTTCGAAGACAGCGAAGAGCGAATTAATGTCATGGACATTGACAAGAACCCGCAATTTCCGAAAATCTCGCAAATATCAGAGATGCCAGGTCCTGTGCGTTACCTGTGCTCCAAGGAAGAGTTTGAAAAAATCCAACAATCTTTCGAAGGTCCTGAAAATGCATTTGATAAATTTTGGATACGCTGTGGAGGCAACAAGACCAAAGCCAAAGAATTGATTAAAATTTACTACTCAAGGGTTCAAGATGCCAACTACCATTTCACATCATACGCTGAAGGATGGAAAACCGATAGGGGTATGATCTATCTTGTTTTTGGACATCCCAACACGATCATCACCGACGCATCCATTGAAACTTGGATTTACGGGAATGTCAATGATCCGCAAGCATTAAAATTTGATTTTGAAATCAAAAAAGATCCCCTTTGGGGCGAAATTTATTTATTAAAAAGATCCGAAATCTATAGAAATCCTTGGGAGAGCCAAGTTACTCAATGGAGACAAGGACGCATATATCCATGATGAGAGAAAAAAGAACACCCCCACAATTGGCGATTGGCTTTCATGCCATAGAGGCCGCAATAATCTCGGGGAAACAGATAGAGAAAATTTTAATTCAACGTGGATTAAAGGGAGAGCTATTTCAAAAAACAATGGCCTTGGTTCAGGAACATCAAATTCCTTTTCAATATGTCCCCGTTGAGAAATTGCAACGTATTACAACCAAGAATCATCAAGGTATCTTGGCTTTTTTGAGCCCCATTACGTTTGGAAATATAGAAGAGATTGTAAGCCTTGCATTTGAAGAAGGGAAAAACCCATTGATTGTATTGCTTGATGGACTGACGGATGTAAGAAACGTTGGTGCCATTGCACGTACTGCAGAATGCCTGGGGGCTACAGCCATTGTCATGACCGAGATGGGAAGCGCACCTATCAATGAAGACACCATCAAAACCAGCGCTGGAGCATTGATGCATCTTCCAGTTTGCAAAACCAAAATGGCGGTAGACACCATTCATTTGCTTCAAAGCATGGGCATACATTGTATCGCTGCAACAGAAAAAGCAACTGCGCTACCTGAAGAATGTGACATGCGCGTTCCCCTTTGTATTGTTATGGGAAATGAAGAAAAAGGCATTTCCAAAGCCGCGCTCAAGGCCGTTCAACAGGGCGTAAAAATTCCCATGTCTGGAATAACAACCTCATTAAACGTTTCGGTTGCTGCAGGCATGTTGCTGTATGAAACACTAAGACAAAGAAGAGGAAATCATGAGTAAGAAGATTAATCCCAAACTATTGCCCTTCAAGAAAGGCGATGTTTTGGAGGTAGAAATAGATGATATGGCTTTTGGAGGCAATGGAATTGTGTGGGTGGAAACCGACGACAGTAAGGTTCCAATGTTCATTGAAAATGCCATCAAAGGTCAATTGCGTGAAGTACAGGTTACCAAAATCGATAGACGACACATCGAAGCCCGAGACATTCGATTGATCAAAAAATCAACGGAAGAAGAAGATTTAAAATTTCAGGCCATACCTGGCGCACCTTATGCCACTTTGCCCTACGAAAAGCAACGCAGCTTCAAGCAAAACGAAGTCACGGAACTTCTCAGACGAATCGGTAAAATAGACCCTTCACCCATTTTTGACGAATACATCGCATCCCCCATGCTGTGGCATTACCGAAATAAAATGGAGTACAGTTTCTCTGTCATTCGTTGGGACAGAGAAAAGAATGACACGGTAGATGATTTTGCCTTGGGATTCAAGAAAAAAGGCACGTGGTGGATTGTAGAATCTTTGCAAAATGATTCGGGACTTCTCGACCAACAACTGGAAAGCAATATGGCCCGCATCGAAAAATGGTGCATTGATACTGGATTACCTGCGTGGCATCCACCACAGCGGCATGGTTTCTTCCGATATCTTGTGGCTAGAAAAAGCTATTTGCAAGATCAAATTTTATTGAATTTGGTTACAACCGATGAAGGAATCGAAAATTTTGACTCTGATGAATGGGTAAAATTACTTCAAGACATTTTAGGAAACCGATTGGCCGGTGTCATTCATACTATCAACAATGATACGGGAGACCGTGTTGACCCCCTCCAAGGAGAGCATCGATTGTTATTCGGAAACGATAAAATTACCGAAAGTATTTTGGGATTGAAGTTTGAAGTAAGCATGAAAAGCTTTTTTCAAACCAACCCCAAAAGTGCCGAGAGGTTATATGCCAAGGCCATTGAATATGTGAAGGAAGTAGGTCAGACAGGAACTATTCTGGATTTATTCTGCGGAACCGGAACAATCTCTCAGCTCCTTTCTCAAGCTGGATTTGAGCAGGTTATTGGCGTAGATATAGAGCCCAAAGCGATCGAAAATGCGAAAGAAAATGCTGCGCGAAATGACATATCCAATTTGGAATTTTTCGCTACAGACGTGGGCAAATTTTTATTGGAGCAGCCACAATACAAGGACCAATTGCAGGTGTTGATGATGGATCCTCCGCGTGCAGGAATTGCCCCAAAAACACTTCGCAAAGTGATGGATTTAAACGCCCAATTCATGGTATATATTTCTTGCAACCCAGCCACTTTTGCCAGAGATACAGAAACATTGGAAGCCAATGGTTATCAATTGGAAAAATGGAGTTTGATAGACCAATTTCCGCATACCTCACATGTGGAGGTGTTGGGCAGATTCAAAAAAATATCTGAATAAAAAAAGGGAGACCATGTCTCCCTTTTCTTTTGTTTAAAACGAATTAGTGAGAGGCCAAATAATTGGCAACACCCGCGTGATCAGCTTTCATTCCGTCCTTTCCTTTGCTCCAATTGGCTGGACAAACCTCACCATTCTCTTCAAAGAACTGCAAAGCATCTACCATACGCAATGCCTCATCAACGTTACGACCCAATGGGAAATTGTTGATCAATGCATGTTGTACAGTTCCAGATTTGTCAATCAAGAACAATCCACGGAAAGCGATCATTGGTCCTTCAGCTACCAATGCGCCATTCTCATCATAAGTATACTCACCAGCCAAAACACCATAAGCATCTGAAATGGTCTTAGATGTATCAGCAACGATTGGATAAGTAATTCCTTTAATACCACCGTGTCCTTTTTCCATTTGCAACCAACCCCAGTGGCTTTCTTCAGTGTCTGTTGAGCAAGCTACAACTGCAACGTTGCGATCATGAAAATCCTGCAAACGCTCTTGAAAAGCGTGCAATTCAGTTGGACAAACAAAAGTGAAATCTTTTGGATAAAAGAAAAACACTACCGCTTGCTTGCCGATATATTGATCCAATGAGAAATCGCTAACGAAAGTACCGCCATTGGTAACGGCTCCTGCCTTAAATGAAGGCGCTTTTTTTCCTACAATTGATGCCATGTTAAATTTATTTCTGCAAAAGTAACATTCGTTATTGATTAAAGTTTAAACAATCGTGATGTTTTGAAATTTTCACATCAACTTTGCTCCATGAAAAATGTAATCATAACAGGCGGAAGTTCTGGAATCGGCGCAGCCACCGCGACAATGTTGATAGAAAAAGGACATCGCGTGCACTTGATGGGAAGGAATCAAAACAATTTATCCGCTCTTCAAAAGGAACTTGGTGATTTGTGTACGTACACCGTGGGAGACGTTAGAAACATTGAAGATTGTCAAACCACTTTTGACGATGCTAAAAAAAATATGGGCCATGTAGATGTTTTGATTAACAACGCAGGCTTGGGCATTTTCGATCCATTGAAGGAAGCCAAACTGCATGATTGGCATGAGATGGTGGACACCAATATCAAAGGCGTGTTGAACATGATTCACTTGTCATTGGGTGAGCTCATTGAAAGAAAAGGCCATGTCATTAATTTGGGTTCAGTAGCTAGTCACAATGTATTTGCCAATTCAGGAATTTACTGTGCTACCAAACATGCTGTATTGGCCATCAGCGAGAGTCTGAAAGTGGAGCACGGTAAGCACATTCGCATTACAACATTGTGTCCTGGAGCGGTTAACACACCGTTCATTCATGTCACAAAAAATGAAGAATTATTGAAAGAATATGTGCCCAATTTTGAAAAAGGATTGGACCCCAAAGACATAGCTGCGCAGATGGTTTATGCCATAGAAGCTCCGGCTGGCGTGAATATCAGCGAAATTATCATTCGCCCTGGCGTTTGATCCAAGCTTCTCTCTCTTGAGGTAAATTGATGTTTTGCAACCAATTTTCCTCAAGAGGGTTTATTGATTCAATCGGGAGTCTAGCCAATAATTTTCTTGCGCAATGCGATTGCATGGTCCACATCGCAAGCCATGGTGCAGCATCTCTTTCCCAAATGGTGGCCAAAGGTTCTGCCCACTGCTTTTCATCATTCCAAAATGCAGTAGCCATTTTTTTAGCATTTCTATTGGTCATCAAATGCTTCATGGACGAATAATTCCAATCGGGCATATCACACGCCATGACCATCCATGAAAATTTTGGATATTGCTTACTTGCGGATAGAATCGCACCCAACGGCCCCATGTCCAACCATTGATCCAAAATACAATTTTCATGAGGAAGATTACGTTGGTTGACTTGCTCGGAATTCTTCACGCTGAAGAAAATAGGCAATCCCATTTTTTCTGCCTCTTGCATCAAGTATTGCCATTGCGGTATTCCGTGGTAATTCAAAACAGCCTTGTCCTCACCCATTCTTTCACTTTGACCACCAGTTAAGATTAATACAGCCAATGGAGGTGTTGGCGTTTGCTCCTTCACCCATGACGCAATAGCCTCCTTATCATTTGGATCTATACAATTGGTCTTTTCGTTCAACACTCCCCAATCCACGAGATGTTCTGGAAATCCACCTTCTGCAATAACCAACTCCACATGGGTAAGCTGATCTTTGCGTCTTTCAAGTGATTCAATTTTGTTGGGATTGTGGATGATAATTTGACTCTGGGCCGAATAATGATTGCCATTTACCCAATGAAATGTCCAAGGTGAAATTCCATGCCCCTGAACTTGAAGATTAAACATTCCCGCAGCAGTTGTTATTCCTGATGACGCCTTCACTTCTTTGTGCTCCGCATCCAGATAAGCAGTTGGAATATCCGCTGAGTCCTGAAAAAATTCCACCCATGTTTTAACATCCTCACATGTTGTCCCATAAATCCCCATGGATCTCTGGTGCTTGGTTAACGGATGACTATTTTGCTGATGCATGGAAATCTGATTTACCTCCTGACTTGGACAAGAGGTGTACATTTTGAATTTCAATTTCGTGTGACAAAGCCTTGCACATATCATATATCGTCAAAGCCGCTGCTGAAGCTGCAGTCAGCGCCTCCATCTCAACTCCTGTTTTGCCTTCACATTTCACTTCCGTTACAATCCTCACTGGGTTGTTCTGAACATCAATGTCTACCTGAATCTTCGACAACAGCAATGGGTGACACATGGGAATCCAGTCTGAACATCTTTTGGCTGCTTGAATACCTGCGATTTTGGCAACTTCAGCGACCGCTCCTTTGGCAGTTCCGAAATTGGCTTCATGAAGAGCTTCAAAAACCCCATCCGGAAATTTCACGAAGGCCTCGGCTGACGCCGATCGCATTGTACTTTCCTTGGCTGAAACATCGACCATGGCAGCCGATCCATGTTCATTGATATGTGAAAATTTACTCATCTCGCTTCAAAGATATTTATTCCACGTCTAATGTGTGAAAAGTAGTAGCAATAGCTTTCGTTAAGCAACAATTTGACGGATATTTGTGTCTATAGCTCCTAGAGCGAAATACATTGAGAACAAAGAACAAGTATATCATTTGGATGACTCACTTGCGGAGAAGTGTTGCCTTGCTCACCTTGCTCTTTTTTGCCAAAGAAATCAATGCCACCCACATATACGGTGGTGATTTGACCTATACCTATTTGGGAAACAACTTATACAACGTTCGTCTTTTTGTATATCGCGACTGTGGGCCTACCAATGTCAATGGAACCGACTTTGACCCCACCGTCTCCATTGGAGTATTCAATCCCAATGGCACACTATACTTGGAACTTCAAATTGACTTGATTTCTTCAGACGTTGAGGAATTGTCTTCAGACTTGGCCAATCCTTGCTTTACCGTCCCGCCCAACGTTTGCGTCGAAAAGGCCCTATATGAGCAAACCGTCGAGCTTCCATTTAACGCACAAGGATACACGCTAACTTACCAGCGTTGCTGCAGAAATACGAGCATTGACAACTTGGTTCAAAACCAAAACAATTTAGCCGGGATGACGCTAACAACCCAAGTCCCCGGAACCAACTTGGTTGCTGTTCAAAACAACAGTCCCAGCTTCGTTTCATTGCCGCCAACCTCATTGTGTTTGAACGCACCTTTTTATTATTCAGCTCAAGCCATTGATCCAGACGGAGACCAATTGGTTTACAATTTCTGTACGCCCCTTGATGGAGCAGACCAAAACAATCCGGCCCCGACGCCTCCTTCGCCACCACCATACGCCAATAACACATGGAGTCCTGGATTTAGCGCAAATGATCCCATTACGGCCAATCCCAATTTTGCTATCGATCCCAATACTGGTTACATCACTGGAACAGCCACACAACTCGGAACTTATGCCATTGCGATTTGTGTTGAAGAATATCGAAATGGTGTTTTGATTAACACCATTCGCCGGGATTATCAGTTGAATGTCAACATGTGCGATCCCAATACCAGCGCTGGTGCAGGAGTTAGTGGGATAGGTGGTGTCCAAACAGATTTCTGCATGGGACTGGCTGTTGAGTTTGTCAACAATAGCGTAAACGCAGATACTTACCATTGGGATTTCGGAGTCCCCAATGTTTCAAATGATACCAGCAATGTATTCGAACCTACTTATACCTACCAAAATCCTGGAACTTACACTGTAACGCTGATATCAAATCCAGGTTGGTCATGCGCTGACACGGCTACCATTAATTATACAGCGATTGAAACTTTCATCCCCAATATCCCTCCTCCGATTAGTGCTTGCTTGGATGGCGATGTCGTATACGACTTCGACCATGGTTTGGGCTTCAATGTTTTGCCCAGTGATGTTACATTCAATTGGACATTTGATTCTGGGAGCATCCCTGCCCAAAGTAATTTGGCTTTCCCAAACAATATCTACCTCGACCCTAATCTAAGTTCCTATTCCGTTACATTGAGCATTGACAATGACGGTTGTATTGGGACGCAAACCATCGATTTTACTCCCCTGCCCCAACCTGAAGTGAGCATTAATCCACAAACGGATCCTTGCTCTGGACTGAACATTGCATTCACGCAAACCAGCAGCAACACCACCAATTACCTGTGGAACTTTGGCCTACCGGGAACAAATGCAACGAGCAACCTACCCTCTCCCAGCTTTTTTTACCCCACTGAAGGAAATTACTGGGTGACACTTGTCGGATCAAGCAACGGGACATGTGCTGATACCAGCACCGTTCAACTCTCGGTTTTTGCAGACCTCTCCCCCCAATTTTCGAGCCCTGGACCAGTCTGCTTCGACGGACATTCATTGAACTTTAATGCCACAGGATTCAGCACTTCCAATCCCCAAGTAACTTGGGATTTTGGTAGCAGCGCTAATATTTCAAGTAGCAATAATATCAGTACCTCTGGCATACAATTCAACACTCCCGGCACATATCCTGTGACCCTTACCATCAATGAAAACGGCTGTACCGAAAGCATCACACAAGATGTTTGGGTAGTTACAGACCCTTCAATTGATTGGTCCTTTCTTCCTGAAGACGCTTGTGCAGGTTCATACATTCGTTTCTATGCCAATGCAATCAGTGAAACCCCCATGTATTTTGAATGGAGTGTCGGCGGCGAAACATTCAATGTGGAAGACCCGTCGCTTTTCTGTGAAAGTCCTGGCGTTTATAGCGCCTCTTTGCATGCATACACACTGGCAGGTTGCGTCGCAGATTTGTACGCACAAACGGATTCGGCATTTATCATACATCCAGCACCGATTAATGGATTTACCATTAGTCCAGATGAAATCACCATAGATAACCCTAGCATTGTTATTGCTGATTCTTCTTCAGGCGCGACAACGTGCGTATACCTCATGAGCGATGGTGGAAGCATTGAGGCCTTTGATGGACAATACACATTTACTGAATTTGGACAGCAAACCATTGTGCAAATTTTAGAAAACGAATTTGGATGCAAATCCAGTGCTACCGCTTATGTCGATATTGGCGGCACCATCGTTTTTGTTCCCAATTCCTTCACACCCGATGGAGATGGTGTGAATGATGCTTGGCGTCCAGAAATGATTGGCGTTACCGAGTACCACTTGGAAATCTACAATCGTTGGGGAGTGAGAATCTTTGAATCCGATGACGCCAACGAGTATTGGATGGGAAACAAGGACGGGGGCAAATACTACGTCGAAAATGGAAGTTACGAGTACAGAATATTCTTCAAAGACCAACTTTCAAAAACCAAGGCGATAAAAGGAAATATTGTCGTTCTTCGATAAGTTCTCTGTTGTAACTTTACGGCTCAATTTTTTGATTCATGTTTGAAAATTTAACGGAGAAATTCGACCGGGCGTTTAAAATATTAAAAGGCCAAGGAAAGATCACAGAGATCAATGTTGCAGAGACATTGAAAGAAGTTCGTCGCGCCTTATTGGATGCTGACGTAAATTTCAAGACCGCCAAAGAATTTACAGAGACTGTAAAAGAAAAGGCGTTGGGTCAAAATGTTTTGACCGCAGTATCACCCGGACAATTGTTGGTTAAAATCACCCACGATGAGTTAAAAAACTTGATGGGTGGAGAGCATACGGACATTCAATACCAAGGCAATCCTGGAGTTATTTTAATGAGTGGTTTGCAAGGTTCTGGTAAAACTACTTTTTCCGGAAAACTTGCCAATTATCTCAAGACCAAGAAAGGAAAAAATCCATTATTGGTTGCTTGTGATATATACCGTCCTGCTGCGATTGATCAGTTGCATGTTGTTGGAGGAGGCATTGGCGTAGAGGTTTTCAGCGACCGTGGCAACACGAACGCAGTTGACATTGCTCAAAAGGCAATTGCTTATGCCAAGCAAAAAGGATTCAACGTTGTCATCGTCGATACTGCGGGTCGCTTGGCTGTTGACGAAGAAATGATGTTGGAGATTGAGCGCGTTAAAGCTGCTATCCAACCCTCTGAAACATTGTTTGTCGTAGACTCCATGACTGGTCAGGATGCTGTGAATACAGCTAAAACTTTCCATGAGCGTTTGGCATTTGATGGTGTGGTGTTAACCAAATTGGATGGAGACACAAGAGGTGGAGCTGCATTGAGTATCAGAGCTGAAGTTTCCAAGCCCATCAAATTCATCGGTACCGGTGAAAAAATGGATGCATTGGATGTCTTCTATCCAGAGCGTATGGCAAGCCGTATTCTCGGAATGGGAGACGTGGTTTCATTGGTAGAAAGAGCCCAAGAGCAATTTGATGAGGAGCAAGCCAAGAAATTAGAAAAGCGCATCAAGAAAGACCAGTTTGATTTCAATGACTTTTTGGAGCAGATTGGTCAAATCAAGAAAATGGGAAGCGTCAAGGATTTGTTGGGTATGGTACCTGGCATGTCAAAACTTAAGGATGTGGATATCAATGAAGATGCTTTCAAGCACATTGAGGCCATTATCCAATCCATGACACCTGCAGAGCGAGAGCAACCCAGTTTGATTAATCAATCTAGAAAGAATAGAATTTCTAAAGGATCTGGAAGAAGTTTGGATGAGGTCAATAAATTGATCAAGCAATTCGATCAAATGAAGACCATGATGAAGATGATGACCAACAAATCACAAATGGCCCAAATGATGAAGCAAATGGGTGGTATGCGTGGCAGAATGTAAAAAGAAGAATACATGACATTGAATATTCCCAACACAGAGAAAATCTATCACGGAAAAGTTCGCGATGTTTATTACCTGCCCAATCAACAATTGGTGATGGTTGCATCCAATCGCATTTCAGCATTTGATGTCATCCTTCCAAGACCCATTCCCAACAAAGGACAGGTGCTGAATCAAATTGCTTCCATCATGTTGGATGCAACTTCGGACATATGCCCCAACTGGAAATCTGCTACACCACATCCTCAAATTACCATTGGAAAAAAGTGCGAACCTTTCAAAGTAGAAATGGTTATCCGTGGATATTTGACAGGACATGCTTGGCGCACTTACAAGAGTGGATTGCGCGTTTTGTGCGGCGTTTCATTACCAGAAGGACTGAAAGAAAACGATCCACTTCCAAATCCCATCATCACGCCAACAACCAAAGCTGATGAGGGACATGACCAAGACATTTCTAAAGAGGAAATTATCGCACAAGGTATCGTAGGTTTGGAACACTACGAGCAATTGGAAAAATACACTCGTGCATTGTTTGCGAGAGGCACTGAGCTTGCCAAAAAGCAAGGTTTGATTTTGGTAGATACCAAATATGAGTTTGGTTTGTACAACAACGAAATCACCTTGATGGATGAAATTCACACTCCAGATTCATCGCGCTATTTTTATGCAGATGGATATCAAGAACGTCAAGATGCCAACGAGCCACAAAAACAATTGAGCAAAGAGTTTGTCAGAGAATGGCTCATTGCAAATGATTTTATGGGCAAAGAAGGACAGGTTGTTCCTGAAATGAGCGACGAATGGATTGAGACCATTCGCAAGCGATACGTTGAACTTTATGAAAAAGTAACGGGATTGGTATTTGAACCCGTATCCTCTAGCGCCGAAGAGATGGAAAAAGCTGTTATTTCAGCGCTTTAAACTATCCCTCGAGAACTTTTTTTATGGATTGAAGATTTTCTTCGTTCCATCTGTTCAATTGATCATTGCCTCCGAGGACGTAGATCATGCCTCTGAACCAGAATGGAACTTTTCCCTGATGAATCTTGCACAATAAGGTTATGTTTCCAGCCTTGCCTTGTACAATTTCAAACATCAAGCTACCCGATTCAGCCGGTGTTATTTGTCCATTGACCCAGACATCACGAACAAAATAAATTTGATCAACCCAAGAAGGTTGGGCATAAATGGCTTTCAATTTGAAACGTTCATTGCGTTCTCCTGAAGTAAACATCATCGCGTGCCCTGCCATCATGGCCTCTCCTGTTATTATCGGAGTTTGATTCTCACCATCATTCAACAATTGTTGCCATTTGTGCCAATTGTGAAAATCGGCTACCATCCAAGAAACTTGAGCATTTCCTGCATGTATCTCCATGGAACGCTCAGAAACATAATCCTCGTCACCCAATATACACATCAAGGTATAGAATACCATTAAACCCAAAACAACGATGAAATATGTCCGCTTTAAATTCATGTTACAATTGCTCGATTAGTTTTTGATACAACAAAGTCAATTTGGGCTCCGCATCCTTAGCGATACCAATAATTTCCTCAATGGACACTTTTTTTAAATTATTGGGGTCGCATTCATCGGTCAAAACACAGACACAACAACATGGAAGGCCCATATGGTTACAAGCAATAACCTCAGGAACAGTGCTCATTCCAACGGCATCCGCACCAATGGTTCTTAAAAACTTGTATTCTGCACGCGTCTCCAAATTGGGCCCAGGAACAGAAACATACACACCCTTGTGAAGGGCTATACCTTCGCTCGTTGCAATCTCCTGAAGCTTTTGATTCAATACGGCCGAATATGGCTCGGACATGTCTGGGAATCGAGGTCCCAGTTCGTCCAAGTTCTGACCACGTAAAGGATTCTCAGGCTGCATATTGATGTGATCATCGATCATCATCAACTCACCTTTCTTGAAGTCTGGATTCAAAGAGCCCGATGCATTTGACAAAAGCAAAAACTTCACTCCCAACATCTTCATCACTCTCACTGGCATTACCACCTGCTCCATGGAATATCCTTCGTAATAATGAAATCGACCTTGACAAGCGATAACTTTTTTCCCACCCAATGTGCCATACAAGAGCTTTCCAAAATGATATTCCACAGTGGCAATCGGGAAGTGAGGGATGACACTGTAATTGAATTCCTTTTCCACTTGGATGTGCTGAGCAAGGCCATGTAAGCCGGTCCCGAGAATAATTCCAATCTCTGGAGAGTCCATTCCCCTTGCCTTCAGCCATTCAACGCTTTCAATAATCTGCTCCATAATTTTTATAGTATTGAACTAATTTAGTGAAAATTGACAGAAGCCATCATTAAAACTACATAAACAAGCCTATTTTTGTTTTATGCGAATCATACAACTCTCCACCATCCTCGCGCTATGCTTGTTTGGATTTAACCTTCAGGCACAACTCGCTTCGAAAGAACCTGTGGTTCAAATCACCGGAGTATGTTTGGTGAGCGATTCATTGTTCCCTGCACCATACGTAAGCGTCATTCGCAGCAAAGACAGAAGAGGGACATACTCCAACCGAGATGGTTACTTCACCATACCAGCAGTTGTTGGAGACACCCTGGCATTTGTATGCACTGGATTAGAGACATCATTTTTTATCGTTCCGGAAACCGATGAACATCAACTGCAAGTGGTACAGAAAATGGAAATAGCCCCTAAGGAGCTATCACCATTGTACATCCTACCATATCCTGCTCCTCACGAGTTGAAGCAAGAAGTATTGGCTTTGGACTTGCCCGGAGATGGTCATCAAAGATTCAGAAGAGACGAAGTCTCCTTGGCGCAGTTTGATGGAATGGTTGATTTCTCCGACGCCTCCTATCGCGAAGCAGAAAAAATCTTGCAAGCCCGATACAACAACGGTTTCATTTCAGGCGGCAACCTGCTTTCCACGGAGGCTTGGCAGCAATTCATGACCGGATTTAGAAAGAAGAAATAGCCCTAGGAAAATATTTCTCATTTTTTCCGTTATTGGTCCCAATCGAATTTACTTTTGAGAAGTGAAGCACTGGATTTTCATACTCTTTATAGTTATCTCTGCGAGCATACAAGCGCAAACTGCACTGCTCAAAGGTGTTGTACGCAATACACTTGGCGAGTCCGTTCCAGGCGTTACCTTGATTCAAAAAGATCAAATTCAAAACGGTGTCATAACCGATACAAAGGGTGAATTTCAAATCCAGATTCCCGCAGAAGTCAAAATCACATTGACCATCAAAGGAATCGGTTCTAAGGCTTTTGATCAAGTATTTGAATTGCGCTCCGGTGAAATCAAGGAAATTGAGATTACCTACGACGCAGATATTGTAACCGGCGGCTTGGAAATCATCGACCGCAGAAATCAAGAGAATCAAATTATCTCCATCTCAACCAAGCTTCCCACCAAGCTTCCCACCATCAATCAGGGCATAGAGGCTTATTTGATTCAAGCGCCCGTCAACTTCCCTTCCGAGTTAAGCTCGAGTTTCAATGTGCGAGGAGGAAGCTTTGATGAAAATCTCATATACGTCAATGACATTCAAGTTTACCGACCCTTTCTGGTCAGAGCGGGACAGCAAGAAGGATTGAGTTTCCCCAATCCTGATATGGTGAGCAAAGTTGATTTCAGTGCCGGTGGTTTTCAAGCCAAATATGGAGACAAGATGTCATCCGTATTGGACATTCAATATGCACGTCCAGATACCTTTTCAGGCAATGCGCAAATTGGATTGCTCGGCGGACAAATTCAGTTGATGAACATTTCGAAAAACAAGAATTGGACGTACAATTCTGGATTTCGTTATCGTGATTACAGCTATATCCTGAACAGCATGGATGTGCAAGGAGACTACCAACCCAAATTTATGGATTGGCAGAACTACATTACTTGGCGCCCAATGGGCAATTATGGTCCATTGGAATTCTCTTGGCTAACCAATATTTCATCCAACCATTATCAATTTACGCCAACAACCAGACAAACGGATGCAGGAAATATCAATGAGGCCATCCGACTAACTGTTTATTTCGAAGGTCAAGAGAAAACGCAATTCAACACCTATTTCAGCGCATTCAGCACGCGTTATAGTTTTAGTGAATCATCCCAAGTACGATTTACCTTGAGTACTTTCAACACCAAGGAGTCCGAGCACTTTGACATTTTAGGCGCATACAGATTGGACGAGCTTGATCGTGATTTGGGTTCAGATCAATTTGCTGAAGTCCTCAGAAATCGCGGTGTTGGAGCCTTTCTCAATCATGGTCGAAATGACCTGAACGCTCAGGTTTATCAAGCCAGCTTGAAAGGTTTTAAAGAATGGGAAAAATCACGTCACGTCTTGAATTGGGGAATGGACGTATCCCATGAGCAAATCATCGATGTACTCAGTGAATGGACATTTATTGACAGCGCTGGATATGCAGCCAATAGGCCCAATGACAGTTTAAATTATCAAAACCCGAACGCCCAACCGCAGCAATCAATCTATTTTCAAGATCGAGTTAAAGCCAAAAACAATGTGTCCTCTCAGCGTTACACCGCGTTTATTCAGGACAGTTGGAGACACACAACTGCTTCAGGACATGAATGGGCTGTAACCGCAGGATTAAGAGGCAATCATTGGAGTTTTTCTGAGCAAACGGTCGTTGGACCCCGTGTAAATTTTGCCTACACCCCCACTTGGATTGGAACCAGAAAAAACATCGATGGCACCAGGGACTCTGTCAGGAAGGATGTTGTTCTAACCGCAGCCTGGGGTTATTACTACCAGCCACCTTTCTACAGAGAAATGCGCGGTTTCAATGGATATGTGAATCCCGAAATAAGAGCGCAACAGAGCATCCACTACATCATTGGAGCCAATTATGTTTTTAGAGCTTGGAACAGACCTTTCAAATTTGTTGGAGAAGCCTATTACAAGGATTTCAAGAATTTGATTCCCTATGAAATCGAAAATGTTCGTCAACGTTATTTTGCTACCAACAATGCCAAAGGTTACGCTTATGGCGCAGACGCCATGGTTAATGGGGAGTTCATTGAAGGTGTTCAGTCATGGGTTCGTGCTTCTTATTTAAAAACTGAAGAAGACATTTTAGACGACTACTATTATTTGTATCTCAATCAATCTGGAGATACCATTCAACCTGGATTTACCATCGATGATGTTCCGGTTGACAGCATATATATCCGACCCGGATATATTCCAAGACCTACTGATCAACGCTTGAGTTTCTCCATGCTATTCATGGATGAAATGCCTCGCAATCCCAAGTACAAAGCCACCATCAACATGTACTTTGCTACAGGGGTTCCATATGGTCCACCCAGCAGAGAAAGGTATTTGGATGTTTTGAGATCACGTGCTTACTTCAGAACAGACGTTGGGTTTTCGCGAGACTTGTTTACTGAAAAAAGAAAAGATGGCAAGGTCAGATTTTTCAAATCTGGAACCATTGCCATCGAAGTTTTCAATTTACTAGGGGTAAATAACGTCATCAATCACCAATGGATTGAAGATGTTAATGGACGTTTATACGGGATTCCCACCTACCTAACTGGAAGGAGAATCAATCTCCGTTGGTCCATGAGTTTCTAATCATTGGACCTGAACTTCTCTCATCCAAATATTCTCATAGCCATTTACATCCAATGCTCGTAATTCGATGTCGTACAATCCAACACCTGGGAAAGTAATTTCAATGGTTCCTGTATTGAATTCCAAAACGTCAGAGGCGTCGAACGACTGAGTAAAAACTTCAACTCCGCCCTCAGTAGCTGCGAGAATGTACAATGAATCAATTCCAGAAGCATCTACAACAGTTGCATCCAAAGACAAAACAGGATTTGAGGCGGAAACTGATATAACGTTGTCAGAAGCCGCGGGAGACGTTGTAACTTGTATAACAGGCAACTCATCATTGTTGACAGATAAGGTCACTACTTTTTCAATTGCCTCGTTGCCGGATTCATCAATGGCCATAATTTCCAAATGCCATGAACCTATGATATCAGCAGGAACAGACAAACTCAAATTTGCAGTTGCACTTTGTCCAGTAAGTTCAATGATGCTTGAATAGTTCCAAGTTCCTACATTGGGTTGAAGCACCACTCCGCTGCCCGATCCATGGCCATGACCATCATCTGCTGCATGAACATTTACTTTGACTTGTTTGAGATTCTCATTATCAGAAACCATCAAACTTATCTGCATCGATTCACCGGCTTGAATACTGTGGGTTTCAGACTCCAACCCATCAACAATAACTTGGGTGATCTCCGGAAGAGTGGTATCTACATCAGACTGACATCCCACTACACCCGCACTTGCAAGGAGCATCAATTTGCTCCATCTTTTCATTTTTTTCATTGCTATATTATTTTTAATTACAACTTATTTTTAATCTCATTCCATCTCAATTCCAATCCCATTTGAATCCACCTCCCCTGCTCTGGCAGTTGAAGCGCTCTGTAATTGCTGAGATTGTTGAGATATTTCACATCTGTCAAATTGCGTCCATTGATACTCCAGATACAATACCATGATTCATCAGGCTTGTGATACTCCACAGAAAAACCTCCATGCACGAGTGCGTAATCTGGAGTTGATTTTTCATTTCGATCAACGCGTTTTTGTGCTGCAGCATACCTTACTTGAAATTGACAATTCCATTCCCAATTTTGCGACCATTTTCCCTGGTAGGTATTGCCCCACTTCACTTGAAAGGGAGGGGTAAAAGGCAACGGCAGTTCCGTCTTTGCATTGTAATTGGCGATGTACTCAATACTGCAATCAGAATGTAAACTGGAAAGCACATGTATATCTAGATTGCACTCTCCTCCGCCCATCCAAACAGGATGTTGGACATAAGCATAAACTTGTCCTCCATCAGGTAATGAGGAAAATCTTGCTTGAGGTGATAAATAAATATAACTGCTGTAATATTGTACAAAAGGACTACACTTCAACACCCATTCTTCATTGGATTTGATCATCATTCCGTCCCACTGCCAGCCTTTTTCAGACGACAAATTTGAATCACCCATTTCATGTCTGAAGGTACCATGATGAACCCCATTGATGAATAACTCCGAGGCTTGAGGAAAGCGATATGTCCGCCCAAAATGCCATTTCCAATGCCATTCTTTGGAAGAGGAAATACTTTGACCAATGGATCCCGCCAATCCTCTGAATTGTCTTGCGCTTTTTGATACGGGCCGCCACAGATAAGAATCTCCATTGAGCTCAATCGCCTGACTAAATCCTGGCGTATGATAGGACACATAATCCCACCTTGCTCCCAAATTCCATTGACCTTCATCATTCGAAGTTGACCTACTCCAGACACCCCAGACACCCCACATTTCCTTGTGAAAATCAGGCAATAAAAATTCAAATCCCCCCCTTTTATTCCATTGCTTTTCTGCAGAGATTCCCCATTCACCGCTACCACTCCACCATGTCAAATTTCTGCATGCGTACCGCAATTGAATATCACTCAAATTCAACTGGAGCGCTTTTCCAGAATCGTCTGCGACAATGTAAGCTCCTTGGTGTGGCTTGCTCATTTCATTCCTATGGTTGGACTGATAGGACATAGCCAAATCATGGGTTCCATTTCTTAACTTCCAAGTTGAAAATGCAGTCCATTTGTGGTGATCCACTTGAGCAGATGGCCAACCTATATTGCTTGGATTACCGTCAGAACTCACCGATGAGAGCGTTGGAATTCCCACAAATCCCGGAAATAAACCACTATTTTGCTTGAACCAACGATACTGAATCGACAAGTGTTGAAGATGCTTTTGAGCATGAATGATCTCCCACAATCCCATTGCCGCCTGCTCATTTGTAGCTGTATTATTGAGTATCCCATTTACAAGTGGAAGCGTACGATTCAAATATGTAAATTCATCAGCCGGCAAACGATAATCGCTCGATTTTTTCTTGCTTACTACTGCAACAAATCGAGATACATAGCCACTTTTTTTCCATTTCCACTTTTGCTGATAAGCTCCCGAATATCCTCTTTCTTGGTTGTTGTTACTGCCCTGCGTCAAAAAACGCAGTTCACTTTTCCCCACGCACCACTTGGGTGGCAATATTTTGATTGCACCTCCTATGGCATCACTACCATAAACCAATCCGGCAGCCCCCTTGACGATTTCGATACCGTCAACAGTGAACATATCCAATTCCAAACCGTGATCACTTCCCCACTGCTGTCCTTCCTGTTTGATGCCATTTTCTGCAACCACTATGCGCTGGCCTGACATCCCACGAATGACAGGACGAGCAATACCTACACCCGTATTTTGCGCGTTTACTCCGGGTAAAAAAGACAAACTTTGCGCAAAGTTCAAAGCACGATTTGCTCGCCAATCCTCTTGACCAATGCGAATGATATCCAAACTTGATTTGCGATCCGTAATCCCAATCCAACCCTCTGAAATAATCAGATGCTCCATGGGATGAAGCGAATCAGACTCCAATAGCTTCAATGTATCGGTAATCTGTGCGCCCAACTGCCAACACCAAATGGTGCAGCATAGGCCCAATATTTTTTTCATAAATAACTCTTTAAATTGAACTAACCTGAAGAAATAGGTTAGACCATGGGCGGTCCACGACCAACCAAAGAGTATAGATCAGAAGAATTAATTTGCTCCGTAAATTCAGGTGAATAAGCACAATTGTATATGGCAATATGGATTGGAGCTACGATGAAAGCACATGCTTCGATAGGCGCAAATTGCCAATCACAAAGCGAGCATTCTTCGTGTTCACCTTCCTCATCATCGTGGTGTTCGAAAAGACGATGGGACGATTGATAGGCCATCAGGGAAAAGACGAATAGGGCCATTGCAAAGCCCATAAACGAATGACGTTCCACCCTGATTTTCATAAGACAAAAGTAGAATAATATTTTGCTTTCATTCTTATCTTCGCCAAAAATACATTGTATGCAATTTGACGTTATCGTATTAGGAAGCGGACCTGGAGGTTATGTTACCGCCATTCGCGCTAGCCAATTGGGATTAAAGACTGCCATTGTTGAGCGTGAAGCTTTGGGTGGTATCTGTTTAAACTGGGGTTGTATTCCAACCAAAGCACTATTGAAAAGTGCAAACGTTTTCGAATACATTCAACACGCAAACGATTATGGAATTCAAGTAACTGATGCCAAGCATGACTTCAACGCTGTAGTCAAAAGAAGCCGCGGCGTAGCCGAAGGAATGAGCAAGGGTGTTCAATTTTTGATGAAGAAAAACAAAATTGAAGTCATCATGGGTACCGGCAAAGTAATGCCTGGTAAGAAGGTTCAAGTTACCGATGCAGATGGAAAAGTTTCTGAGATTTCAGCCAACAACATCATCATTGCTACCGGTGGACGCTCCAGAGAATTACCCAACTTGAAACAAGACGGAAAGAAAATCATCGGATACCGTGAAGCCATGACATTGGCTGAACAACCCAAGAGCATGGTCATCGTAGGAAGTGGCGCAATTGGTGTAGAGTTTGCGTATTTCTACAATACAATGGGCACCAAAGTAACCATTGTTGAGTATATGCCTAACATCGTTCCTGTTGAAGATGAAGATGTATCTAAGGCTTTGGCCAAAACTTTCAAATCCAAAGGAATTGACATATTGAACAACGCTGAAGTTACTGGTGTTGATACAGCAGGAAAAGGTTGTAAAGTGAAAGTAAAAACAGCAGATGGCGAGCAAGTAATTGAAGCGGATATCGTTTTGAGCGCGGTGGGTGTTGTTGCCAATATCGAAAACATCGGTTTGGAACAAGTAGGTATCGTTACTGACAAAGGAAAAATCGTAGTAGACAAATACTACCAAACCAATATCCCAGGATATTATGCCATTGGTGATTGCGTACCAGGTCAATCATTGGCTCACGTAGCATCTGCAGAAGGAATTATCTGTGTAGAGAAAATCGCAGGTCATCATCCACACGCTTTGGATTACAACAACATCCCAGGATGTACGTATTGCAGTCCAGAGATTGCAAGTGTTGGTTACACAGAAAAAGCAGCCAAAGCAGCAGGTTACGAATTGAAAATTGGTAAGTTTCCATTCAGCGCTTCTGGTAAGGCGAGTGCAGGTGGAACAAAAGATGGTTTTGTAAAATTGATCTTTGACGCCAAATACGGAGAGCTTTTGGGTGCTCATTTGATTGGGGCCAATGTTACAGAAATGATCGCTGAGTGTGTTGCCTTGCGCAAATTAGAAACCACTGGTGAAGAGTTGATCAAAACTGTGCATCCTCACCCAACCATGAGCGAAGCCATCATGGAAGCAGCCGCTGCTGCCTATGGTGAAGTAATACATTTGTAATATATGTCATCAGAAAAATCTCTCATCTTGAATGCGCAACAGGTTCGTCAGAAACTGTTGCGCATGGCTCAAGAACTTTATGAAGTTCACTATGGAGCCTCTGAAATAGTCTTGATAGGGATTGACAAAATGGGATGGGAACTTGCACAAGAATTGCATCATGCTTTTGTGCAAGTTTCTACCATTCCATCAAAATTGTGCAAAATTACTTTTGACAAAAAAAACAAAACGGCTCCCATACTCTCGTCTGATATTGATCTCAAGAAAAAATGCATCGTGTTGGTTGACGATGTAATCAACTCCGGAAAAACTTTGATGTTTGCAACGCAATTTCTTTGCAACCAAGACCCCAGTAGATTGTCAGTAGTCGCGTTAATCAACCGCGAACACCGATTGTTTCCCATCAGTGCCAATGTTGTAGGATTAACTTTGTCCACCAACTTCAAAGAGCATGTTCAGGTTGAAAAAGTAAAAGAAGGTTTTGAAGTTTACTTGATGAACACCAAGTAAATCAATCTTTTCTCTCCTCCTCAAAAAATTCATCACCCATTCCCACGAGAAAAACTTCTTTCTTACTGCGTGTCATGGCTGTATACATCCATCTATTCCATTCGTAGGCAGCCATATCCGGTGGTATGTAACCTGACTCGACAAAAACAGCAGACCACTGCCCACCTTGGGATTTATGACATGTAATCGCGTATGCAAATTTGACTTGAAGTGCGTTGTAATATGGGTCCTTTTGAATCAACTTTCTCATTCTTGTAAATCCCTCTTCTTCGTAATCCTTGGCCACCAAATTCCAAAGCTCTTTCATCTTCTCTGAAGACAATGCCGGCGTCTCTTCGTAAATGGGATTGCAAAGAAGAATCACCTCCAACTCTGGCAATTCAGGATAATCAACCAATTCTATCACAGCCTTACAAAATCGGAAATTGCCACGTTCTTCAAATTGTCTTATTCGCTTGATTTGAATGGTATCGCCGTTGGCAATAAAGCCAATGGACTCATGTTCTTTTTGCAGCCAAAAATCACTATTTCGAAGCACCATCATTCTATCACCCGAATTGATTTCATCCTCATGACCCAAAATACGGGTTCTGATTTGCTGATTAAATAAGTTCGCACGCTTGTTTGATCGGGTAATGATGATTGTATCGTCCATTCCATATGCAGTATACATAGACTCAATCAAAGGTTGAATATCGCTATCCACTCTGACCATATCCGACCAGCCTTGCACAGAAAACTTTGGGAAATCAGCAGAGCGCTGTACAATCAAATACCGTAAAAGCGTTGCATTGTATAAGATTCCAGAATCCTGCGCTTGACGAATTACTTCGCGCAACTGCACTTCGGCCAAATACAAATCATAATTGAGTTTGAGCCCATCCGCGACCAATGCGGGACTTTTATCACTACCCACAGGAGGCAACTGTGCTTCATCACCAATAAACATCACCTTGCATCGCTCCCCGCTGTATACATGGGTAATCAAATCATCCAAAACATCTCCAGATGCCAAATCATCAAACTTAAAATTCATTGGATCAGAACCAATCATTGACGCTTCATCAACAATAAAAATGGTATCCTCACTTTTATTCTCTTTCAATTCAAACCAAATCTTGCCACTTCGATCAGAGCGCTTGAAATAGATTTGGCGATGAATGGTTGTAGCTGGCTTACCCGTATAATTGGCCAATACTTTGGCAGCTCGACCCGTTGGCGCCAACAATACTACGTTTAGCCCATAAGACTCCACGGCCTGCACCATGGCTTGAACAGTTGTCGTTTTTCCAGTTCCAGCATATCCCTTTACAAGCAAAGCACAACGTGGCTTGGCTGTTGCAGCAAAACGACCAAATACGTGCAGTAGTCGAGACTGCCCTTCCGTTGGTTGGAAAGGCAAGAACGACAAAGCCCGCTCTTCAAACATTTTACTCAAGGATTCGCTCATCACATCTAATTTGACTGCAAAGAAAGGAAACACCAATGGATATCGTAGATTCGCAATGCAAATAAGTTATGCCCATGTTGTCCACGGATTATGCACATTCTATGCAACTCTCACCTGAATGGTTGAACCAAGCCGATCATTTGCATTTGGGAATTCATATTCATTCCGAAGGTCTGATGATTGGTCTCTTTGAGGTGCATAGTAAACAGCCCATTTGGTTGATGGACGCACCCCATTTGTCTCATAACATCGCTCAAACTTTACAACAAGGACAATGGGTACAGCCCTTTTTCAGAAAGGTATCCATTAGCTTTTCCGCAGAATCATGGACGGTTATTCCTCAATCATTTTTTCAACCCGATCAACTTTCTGCATGGATCGAGGAAACCTCAAACAGCCAACTTGGCTATCAAAATTTGCAACAAGAAAGTAACGTTCTCATTCACAGACACAGCAAGGATATTGAACACATAGCAGCCCTATATCCTCAAGCCCAGGTCAACTGCGCCATCAAAATGTGGCTGCAGTTGAATACCACTTTAGCGCATACAAATGTCTTATCTGCTTGGATTGAAGCCGATAAACTGTGCATTGAATTGATTCAAAATCATCAACGAATATTATTGAATCAGTTCGAAGCGAAATCAGTTGAAGACGTATTGTACTTTATTTCTGCAACATTGCAACAAAACACAACATCATCAGATACAGAAATCGTATTGATGGGCCAGGACATCTCCGAGGACCTTTTGGAAACTTTATCCAACTACTACGAAAAAGTACAAGTTTGGAATACACCATTGGGTCTCCAATTGCCTGAAACTTGCAAGTTACCCGCACACCATTATTATTCAATTTTGATGCACACATTATGCGCATAATAGGAGGCAAATTCAAAGGGCATCCGCTTCCCGTCTTGAAGAATTTTCAGGGCCGTCCCACCACAGATTTTGCAAAAGAAGGATTGATGAACACGCTGCATCATCTTGTTCAGTGGGAGGAATCTCAGGTTTTGGATTTATTTTCCGGCACTGGTGCATTGGCTATGGAATGCCTTTCACGCGGAGCCCTAATGTGCACCATGGTAGAAAATGTTGCCGGACATGTACAACAAATCAAAAAGAATCTTCTCCAATTTCAATTTAAGAATGCCCAAGTCGTCAAAGCAGATGTCTTGGTTTGGGTAAAAAGTTGCAATGCACAATATGACTTGATACTGGCCGACCCGCCTTATGATTTACCAGAACTTTCAGGCCTGCCTGAACTACTTATTCCTTTGCTCAAAGAAGATGGAATACTGGTTTTGGAACATGGGAAAGACCATCAATTTGAAGAGCATCCCAATTGCTTCAAGGAAAAACGATTTGGACATGTGCACTTCAGTTTTTTTTCGAAATTAGCCCAATGAAGAGAATCGCCGTTTTCCCGGGATCATTTGACCCTATCACACTAGGTCACGTCAACGTTATCGAGCGATGTGCCAGCCTGTTTGATGAAATCATTATTGGCATCGGAACCAACACATCCAAGAACTACATGTTTCCATTGAATCAACGCGTAGATTGGTGCATTGGCGCGGTTGCTCATTTGGACAATGTGCGGGTTGAACAATATGATGGACTGACCATCGATTATTGCAAGTCGATAGGTGCTAATTTTCTTCTTCGTGGAATTAGAAATGGTGGTGACTTTGAATATGAAAGGTCCATCGCGCACATGAACAAATCACTTTACCCAAACATTGAGACAATCCTCATTTTTACAGATCCTCAATTTGCGTTTATTCACTCAACCATCGTTCGAGAAATCTTAAGAAATAAAGGTGATGTTTCTGCGTTCTTGCCCAAGAATATTCATGTATATGATGAAATTTAATTGGCTGGTTTTTCTTTTTCTTCTTTCATGCAGCACACCCATTTTCGCAATTAGAATAGAAGGGCGTGCACGATCATTTCAAAATGAAACCATCACTCTTGAAATGGCGGTGGATTTTATTTCAATGGAAAGAAAAGTATTGGCCCGATGTTCAGCCGATGATAATGGTTCATTCTTGCTTGAAAGCAATGATTTCAATTTAAACGAGTGTCGTGTATTCTACATTCGAACAGGACGATATGAGGGTGTCTTTTATGGCAAAGGAAATGGACAATACCTGGTGAATGTGGCGGATATAGATAGTGAAACCGCTATACGCTATGACAAGATTGAATTCCCCATATTGCTCATCAGCGGAAGCGATAGTATTCACAATGCTACCATTGGCTACTTCAAGAAATACGAAACCTTCATCAATGATCATTATTACGATTATGCATTGCAAGAGTTTTCAGGATCAGAAGCCCAACGTGTTCAATTGCTCACGCATTCCAAAAACAAACCTGATCTTTTCCCAACCGACCTAAACAACAGAGACAGCATTGCCACATCCAACTTCCAATTGATGGTTAGAAATTTTGGAGATACGGTTTTGTCTTCAAAGGAAAGTGAAGAGATATTTTTAGCTCAACTGCGAGATTTCGACTTGGCCAAAATGGAGATGGTTGCAGGGAAAAATAAAGCCCAGGTTATAGATGAATTATTTTCGTCCAACCTTTTACCCCTTTATCATCCTGCATATGCCCAATGCGCGGAGATGATTTTTTCATCACTCTTTACCAGTAGCCCAAGAGACTATTTCCTCTCCGCTCAAAAGGCACTTCAAAGCGGACAACTCGATAGTATCGAAAATCATTTTGTCAGATTTCCCATTGTACAATCAATGGCACATCGTCAAACAGCTTATTGTATAGCACTGCGTAACATGCTTGCAGAAAATAAAATTCCCATATCGCTGCATGATGCACTATTGCAGCAAATAGCGGATGTAAGCAGATTTTCCGAAATAAAAAACTGCGCAACCCGCCTCATACAGCAAGCTCACAATTGCAAGAAAAATGCAACTGCAACTGATTTTAACTGTATTGATTTAAAAGGAAAAAATCACCGTGCCAAAGAATGGGAGGGTAAACTCACCTATGTGATGTTTTATGCTACTTGGAACGGTTATGCTATGAAACAATTGCAAGCCGCGGAAAACATGGCCAATAGCATCCAGGGCGACTTTAATGTCATCGCAATATGCTTAGATGACAAAGAGGACACTTGGCGCAAAGCGACGAAAGGTAAAAAATGGAAATGTCAAATGCTCTATGCTGGAAACTTACCAGAGCTTCGTGAAATTTATTGCATCACCTCACTGCCTCATGCTCTGCTCATCACACCTGACGGCAAGTATGTACAAGATTACACCAAACTTCCCGAAGCAGGAGTAGGTGCTCAAATAGAGAAATGGTTATTGTCCCACCCCGATCAAATGGGCAAGGGAACTTGGAAAGAAAACTAATTCTTACCGTGACGGTAGGCTTCTAAATCGAAAGATTGAAAAAATTCATCGTCTGTCATTGTAACACTTCTATTCAAAAGATCCATCAATCTTTCTGGTGTTCGAGCCACAATATTGTCCAAGGAGGACCCAGAAAAAAATTCGTGTTCAGCACCAATTGGCGCGTATAAAGTTTTAAAACCACAAAACAATCTCTCGATGTTCACACTACTGATGGATGCTATCGCCAATTGGGCCTCATCAAACATTTGATAACTGGGTACAGCAGCATCCTTGGGATACACAACCCGTATGCCATCAAAATAAGTGTTGTAATAATCTTGTGTTTTTTGCCAGAACTCATCATTCACTCTTTCCATTGGATGAGGCAACAATAGGAGTTCGTATTGGGGATGCAATTTCAAAAAATCTCTAAGAACACTCATGCATCCCTCTTCATATTCAAAATCACGATTGTTATTCTGGGCGTGAACCCCGCGTAATTTCCGCAACCAAACTCCTCTTGACATAAATGCGATTCTGTTTCCATTGGCATCTTGGTTTTTGATAAACGGCAATAGCTTCTTTACAACTGGCAAGGGCCATTCCATTAACTCAACGACATTCCACGCATTCTTTAACTCTTGATATTCTTTCTTTTGAAATGGCGATGTAAAAACAAAACCGTGTGCAATAACCTGCTTGTAAAAGTTCTTGATTGGATTTGAGGAGGGAACCAAAATCAACTCAACTTTCAACTTCTCACAAAACAATCCAGTTATGCCCTCATCATTCTCGTATCCGCCAAAAAGATAAACGCGGTGAACGTTTTCGCAAGCCAATACTTGAGCCATGATATTGTTTTCTGTCCATTGTAGCAATACCAAGGCTATGGTAGATTTTCTTTTACTGAAAAGGGTAATCAAAAGAAAAAAAGGAAACATAAATATCAACTGAATCGTCATCCAAAACTTCCAAGAAGAAGACAATCCAATTTGCATGGTATCGCGATACAAGCCCTCACCCAATTTGTCTTGAAGCACAAAATCCAAATATGGAATAAGATCGTTTTTTTGCTTTTCCTTGTGACAATAAAAAGTTGTTGAGCGCAAGGAAACACCCGATTCTCTTTGATTCCATATCAAATCCAAAGATCTTTTGGCATATCGAAGCGAAGCCAACAAATCATGTTCAGCTCTCGCTCCCGTTACGCGAAATGTGTGGCCTCGAAAGAGTTTATGATTTGCCCAATGGTATTCTTCTCTTCCAAAAAAAGAAGGAAAGAGTACTTTGAAAAATACCGTCTGAATTTGAAGATGTGCCCGGAAATCAAACATTTCACAACCACTGATCAATTACCTTCTGGTGACAATCTGCTCGCCTTAAAATCTCTTCAACAAAATCACGAAAAGCGCCTTCTCCCCCTCTGGAAGAAGTGACATGGTTCACAACTTTTTTGGTGTATTCCGCAGCATCTTGCGGGCAAGCTGAGAAACCTACTCTTTGTAGCAATTTCAAATCCAAAAGATCATCGCCAATAAAAGCAGCTTCAGACAATTCTATTCCGCGATCTTGACAAAATTTCTCTGCAACTTCAACTTTATTTTTCACACCATGAAAGACGTGCTCCAGCTTCAATTTTGCCGCACGATTTTTCATAATCTGGGTGTCCTCGCCTGTCAAAACAACCAGTAAAATTCCAAGATGATTGAGAAACAAAACCCCCGCACTATCTCTCGTATTAAACTTCTTCCATTCATTACCCGTTTGATCGTAGTACATACCACCATCTGTCCAAACGCCATCTATATCGGTAAAAACAACTTTAGGTAATTTACTCATTTCAACATGGATTGATAAATAATCTCATCTGCTGGGATATCCTGAATCAATTCATGCCCAACCACCTTATCCAAATCGGCCCATTTAAATCCATCACCAGGTGACAACATATGCAAATCACTTTCCTGAATAATTTCTCCAGCCAACATGCTTCGCTTGGTAGCAATGGATCGCTCCAACTTTTCCTTTGCTGCAGACACACCATCAGAAATAAAAATATCTTCCACCCCAAATTGCATCTCCAACATCCTGATGTCACGCATCATTCTATTCATACCATCAATACCCAACGACCCCGCTTGGTCTGTTCCCTTCATGTTTCGATCAAGCGTAATGTGTTTTTCAATGATCTGCGCTCCCATCGCGACAGCAGCAACCGGCGTGGCAATTCCAATGGTATGATCGGAATAGCCAATCATATATTGACTGTAATTCTTCTGTAAAAATTTGATTGTATTCAAATTCACATTTGCAGGTTGAGTTGGATATTCTGAAACACAATGCAAAATAGAAATCTGTTCATGGTGCTTCGCAATTACGGCGAGCGCATCATCCAATTCTTTTTGACCAGCCATTCCTGTAGAAAGTATGATTGGAATTTTTGTTTCGCCCAAGGCATTCAACAAGGGCAAATTGGTTAAATCCCGTGAAGCCACTTTCAATTTATCTGGGGTGAATAGCTTAAGCATACTCAAACATCCAACTGCGCATAGCGTTTCGACAAAGTCAAGGCCAAGTGACTTGGCATGTTTGTATACTTCAAAATGCTCTTCGTCCGAAAGCTCTAAAAATGCGCGATGCTCACCATAAGTAGCACCAAAAGAATGGGCCGAAGTATAAGGTCGATCCATTTGCGATTGAGACAACTCTTCTTTCAAATCACGCTTGGTCATCTTAACGGCATCCATCGGACGCAAGGTCAAGTTAAACAAGTTCTCCTGAATTGGACGTGCAGCTATCTCAGTTATCAATTTAGCAAGGTCAACAGAACCGTTGTGGTTTTGACCAATCTCACCTATCACATAAACACCCTTCATATCCATTTTGCTTTGAAACAAACTTAAGAATTAAACTTGACTTGTAAAAATATCTCAATTCCTAATGCCGTGTTAAACAATAATGGCATGAAAAGATTTGTTCTGTATTTTAGAAGAATATAAATTTACCACAATGAAACATTTGACATTACTCTTGGCTTTGCTCGTGACCACTTCGATGATGGGACAGCAAAAAAATGACAACAAACCAGAAGATCCCAAGCAAAAAAAAATAGAGCGCGTCAATAAGGCACTAACGCTAAGCGCCGAAGAAACTGCGAAATTTTGGCCACTTCACGACAACTTTGAGTCCAAGCAAGAAAACTATCGCCTGCAGTTAAAGAAGGCGCAAGATGAATTAAAAGCATCCAAAGGAAAGAAAGAATTCAACAAGGCATTTGAAGAATCAAATCGCATCAAAATTGACATGATTAAAAACCATGAGCAGTACATTAAAAATTGCTATGATTTTCTCGGTGAAGACAGAACCAAGCATCTACTTGAACTTGAAAAAAAACAGAAGAAACACAAGGCAGAAAAATCAGAAGAGAAAAGAAAGCACTCTAAAAAAGGAAAACGAATGAAGAAGGAGAAACGTGAAAAAAAATAATGTCAAGGCATTTCTTTCATAGATTTACTTCAACCAAAAACTAGTGTATGAAAAAGATTTTGATTTTAGCTGTTAGCACAACTATGCTATTTGCTTCATGCGGAAAATGGAGAGAAAAACGCGACATGACAACTTCCAAAGATCACAATCAAATCGAAGGTTTATTGGACGACATGTTTAAGACTGTGGATCAGATTTCCTCCGAAACACCAGGCATCAAGCTTTTCGACAACACCTGCGTTGACAATATTGTCATCGATACAACGACCTCACCCAAGTCGATCATGGTAGATTTTGGTCAAGATGATTGTGCCGGAAATGATGGTCGAGTTAGAAAAGGTATTTTGCACATCACCTACACAGGACGTTACCGCACAGAAGGTACCATCATCAATGTAACTCCCGAGAATTTTAGTATCGATGGCTATTCCATCAATGGAAACAAAACACTCGTGAACGAAGGGTTGAACAATCAGGGACAACCTTATTTTTCAGTTGCTGTAGAAGCTCAGATAACTGCACCCAATGGCGAATGGACAGCCTCATGGAGTGGCGACCGTATACGTACTTGGACAGAAGGTTACAATACCCCCATAAACATTTGGGATGATGTATACCACATCAGTGGCTCTGGACAAGGGGTAAATAGAAATGGTGTGTCTTATGACATGAACATTGACGAGGATTTAATCGCCAAAGTAGGATGTTCTTGGTTGGTTCAAGGAGTAATGTCAATTCAACCGGAAGAGGGTGCCAATCGAATTATCGATTGGGGATCCGGCGAATGCAACAATGGATTTACTGTAACTGTTGGAAACAACGAATATGAAGTTAACGGAGGGAATTAATCCCTCCTTTTTTTTTGGCAAGAAGATTGAAGAGCGCACGACATGAGAATCTCATTGAAATTATTTTTACTACTGACATTAAGCTTTGGCTTATTTGCCAAATCCTTTTCACAAGAAGTTACGGTCAGGGCCCAATTCAACCAAGTTCCCAACCCTGGAACCAAAGTCATTTTTGAGTATATCTACGGTCAAGAATGGAAGCAAATTGAAATGAAAGCCCTTGATGCCAAAGGAAATGTCAGTTTTATTTTTACGCCACCCGTTCAAGGACAATACAGATTCCGATTTCCAACGGGAAAAAATGGAACAACATGGTCTGACTTTATTTTGATCTCAAAAAAAGGCGAACCCAACACTTTCGATTTTACTATAGACTACAACAGTATGTCTGGTAATCCATTGGTCGTAAACAACTCCAAAGAAAATTCGCTGTATTTCCCTTTGATGACGGCATTTGTGGAATACGATGCACTTCGCCTTCAAAAGCCACAACAAAAAGATAAACTATTGGAATCTCAGCGCAAACTGAATCAACTATCCCGTAAAATAGCCCTTGAAAACAAAGGGACATTTGTAGGTGACATAGTCAGTGATTTGGTATACCAGCCCATGTTCGAGGATTACAGCCCAGAGAAAATTGAAGGCCTAAATGACAGTTTATTCTACGCCAAATTCGGAATCAGCAAATTGCCCTATTACGAAACTGGAGCCTTGAATCACAATCTATTTGTTCGCTCGTTAGAAAGATATTTCAAGCATTTTCAAAACGATAAAAACCCCAGTTATACCATTGACTTTATTGACGGTGTAATGACACGTTCAGGAGGTTTGGAAGAAGTGGATCAATTCCTTTTTAAATATTTATTGGATAAAATGTTGGGTTACAAGAATGAGGAAGGATTGACCCATTTGTTGACCCATTACGCCCAAGACTGCACGGAACATGGTGAGGGAAATAGTCAAACAGAGCAATTGGTTAAGACTTTGAAAGAAGTAGAGCCCGGCAAGAAAGCTTTTCCTCTGACCTTACCTGACATCAATGGAAAAAATATTTCACTGATAGAAACTTGCAAAAAAAATGAGCTGACATTGATTTTATTTTGGAAGAGCAGCTGCAACCATTGCGAAGAGTTTAAACCTGTATTGAAAGAAATTTACGATCGATACCACGCCCAAGGATTGGAGGTTTATGCCATTTCCATTGACAAAACCCAAGAAGATTGGAGCAATTATGTCAAGGCACATCCTCAACCTTGGAAAGATGTATTCTTGAGTTTTGCCGTTAGAAAGGAATTCAACCAGCACTACCCTGTTCCATCCACCCCAACGCTCATTGCGCTTGACAAAGATGGCCGTGTGATTTCTAGATTGATTGTAAGAAGTAAAGCAGAGGATTTCATCAAAGAAGAGCTTTCGAAAAGAAAAAAGTAATTTTTTTTTGGAATTTCTTAAAAAAAATTTGCCTCCGAAAGAATCATTTGTATATTTGCACCCGCTAAAGCGAACGATGGCCCGTTCGTCTAGGGGTTAGGACAGCAGATTTTCATTCTGTAAACAGGGGTTCGATTCCCCTACGGGCTACTCAAAAACCTCAGGA
>JACCDW010061698.1_pt1 | contig 89835 bp, 90 predicted proteins | sample 7449781 | NCBI WGS metagenome assembly JACCDW01 (sample SAMN15323449, study PRJNA562643) | freshwater metagenome | isolation source: river surface water | place: USA:Blue River Watershed | collected 2017-08-18
TGGACGAGTGGCTGCCCACCGGACAAGACCGCGCCTATGTGGCCAGCCTGATGGGCCGTGTGGTCGAGCCGGGCAAGTTTGCCAACTGGATCGCCCCCCCGGTCATGGGCATCAACCGACAGCCTGTAGACTACGAGTACATCCGCTTTAACTGACCCCCCATGAGCGCCGAAGCCGTCCTGATCCAGCAGCACCTGATCGATCCCGAGATCTGCATCCGGTGCAACACCTGCGAGGCCACTTGTCCAGTGGGTGCCATCACCCACGACAGCCGCAATTATGTGGTGGATGCGGACAAATGCAATCTGTGCATGGCCTGTGTGCCGCCGTGTCCTACGGGCTCGATCGACAACTGGCGCACCATGCCCAAGTCGCGCGCTTATAGCGTGACCGAGCAGTTGGGTTGGGATGAATTACCCGTTAGCCTGAGCGAGGCGGAAATCGTCTCGCTCGGTGGCGGGTTAACGTCGGCACAAGCTGATGCGGCCTCGCCTGCCTCAGTGCAGACCACGGCCTCTGTGTCTTCGAGCGACAGTGCGCCCATGGCGGCCAATGTGGCCGTTGGGGCCACTTTGCCCCCATGGTCGGCAGCCCATGCATATACCAATCTGTATGGCCCCAAGGCGGCACAAAAATCGATCAAGGCCACAGTCACGGGTAATGTCCGTGTGACCGAGGTCGGCAAAGAGTACGACACGCACCACATCGTGCTCGACTTTGGGGCCATGCCCTTCCCGGTGCTGGAAGGCCAATCCATCGGCATCATTCCGCCCGGGGCTGACGCCAACGGCAGGCCGCACCATGCCCGTCAGTACTCGATTGCCAGCCCTCGCAATGGCGAGCGCCCGGGCTACAACAATGCTTCTCTCACCATCAAACGCGTGCTGGAAGACCACCAGGGCCAGCCGGTGCGGGGTGTGGCGTCCAATTACATGTGTGATCTGGCCGTGGGCGACAGCGTTGAGGTGATCGGGCCTTTTGGCACCAGTTTCCTCATGCCCAACCACCCGCGTTCGCACATCGTCATGATTTGCACCGGAACTGGCAGCGCCCCCATGCGGGCCATGACCGAGTGGCGCCGACGCTTGCGTCAAAGTGGCAAATTTGAGGGCGGCAAATTGATGCTTTTCTTTGGTGCCCGTACACCGCAAGAACTGCCTTACTTCGGTCCGCTGCAAAATCTGCCCAAAGACTTCATCGACATTCACTTTGCCTTCTCGCGCGAGCCGCAAAAACCCAAGCGCTATGTGCAAGATGCCATGCGCGATCATGCGGCTGACCTGGCCGGCTTGTTGTCTGACCCCAATGCTTACTTCTATGTCTGTGGGCTCAAGAGCATGGAAGAGGGCGTGGTGATGGCCTTGCGCGATATCGCCCAAGGCGCCGGACTGGACTGGCAGGGCATCGCCCAGTCTTTGCGGTCCGAAGGGCGACTGCACCTCGAGACCTACTGAGACCGGTTTCCCTGTCGCTCGCCGGGGCATGCGGGCTGGCTTATCATGCCCGCATGACGACCCCTGGTTACGACATTGCCGTGCTCTTGCGCCGTGAGGCCATTCAAGGCCCCATGGCCCGTTGGCAATCGCACCGCTGGGTCTTGCACGATGTCGTGCCCGACGATGGCCACCTCGGCCATGGGCCCAGGCCCTGGCGTGAGGATGCCGACCTGTCGATTTGGGTGCATCCGGGTTTCCGGGCGACGCTGCATCGCGACGACGCAGAGGGTTACTACCTCAATGTGACCTCGCCCCGACCATGCTGGTTTGTCATGTGGCGCATGGCCGAAGTGGCTGGTTTTGATGAACCGATGGCAGTGCCGCAAATCGTCAGCCTGAGCTACCACGATGCGGGGCGTTGGCTGGATGCCCAGGAAACCGTTGAGCAGGTCCCCGCGCCACCAGACGTGGTGTCTGCGATGCGCGCATTTGCGCTGGCGCATTGGGCGCCCGAACCCAAAAAGCGACAACGCCCCCAAAGTTTTCAGCCTTTGACCGACCGCTTTGGTCAACCGGCACGAGTCAGTACCGACAAAAACCATGGCGGCCACTGACTTTTTCAAGCGTTGGGGGCCCAAACCAGCGGCCTCAGATGAGCCGGGCGAGACGGCTGAAGGCCTGAAGCTGGCTGCGCCGACCACCCCTGCGCAAGCCACCACACCCCCTGTGGCGCAGGTGCCACCACCTCCGCCCACATTGGCTCAGGCGCAGGCCTTGACGCCGGCCGATGATTTCCGGCCTTTTGTACAAGCAGGCGTTGAACCCCAAGTGCGCAACGCCGCCATGAAGAAGCTGTTCACCGACCCCCATTTCAATGTCATGGACGGTCTGGACATTTACATCGACGACTATCACACCCCGAATCCTTTGTCGGCGTCCGACATCAGCCGCATGGCCAGCGCCCCATTTTTGCGCCTGTTACAGTCTGAGCCCCAAGAGGACAGTGCTGGCCGGTCCATCACCGCCACCCCCGTCACCCCCGACCTTGTGACCTCTCCCGAAACGAATTTACCAGCCGAGAACCACAGTGACGACCCTGATTTGCGATTGCAATCGAACCCAGAAACTGGACCCGCAAGTCCTGGCCCGGTCACTGACTGACCCGGTTCAGGCCCACACCCAGTTGTGCCGGCGCGAGGCCGGCGCATTTTTGAAGGCCTTGGGCGCAGGGTCTGAAGTGACCGTGGCATGCACGCAAGAGCAGGCCTTGTTCGAGCAGTTGGCCGAGGCTTCTGCCACCGAATCCGGGCGCAGCGTCTGGGCGCCTGTGCGTTTTGTCAATATCCGTGAAACCGCCGGATGGAGCCGCGATGGGGCCGCCAGCGCCCCCAAAATGGCGGCCTTGATCGCCGCCGCTCAATGCCCGGCCCCCGAGCCCGTGCCTACCGTCAGCTACCGTTCACAGGGCCGTTTGCTGGTGATGGGGCCATTGGACCAGGCCGAACGGGTGGCCAAATTGCTGCCTGAACTCCAAACCACGGTGCTCTCTACCGGTGCAGGCGTGGCCGGGGGGGCACAAGCGCGGGGGGTGCCTGTTTTGTCTGGCCGCGTGGTGTCGCTCAGCGGATGGTTGGGGGCGTTTAGGCTGACATTGCGGCGCGACAACCCCATAGACCTCGATCTCTGCACCCGTTGCAATGCCTGTATCGTCGCCTGTCCGGAACAGGCCATCGGGCTCGATTATCAAATCGACCTCTCCCGATGCCAGTCCCATCGTGCCTGTGTAGAGGCCTGTGGCAGCGTGGCGGCCATCGACTTTCAGCGCGCGGTGCAAGATGAGGTGCTCGATTTTGATCTGGTCCTCGATCTCGGTACGACCCCGGTCTTGCCCATGCATGCCTTGCCGCAGGGTTATCTCGCCACGGCCCGTCAACCCTTGGAAGAAGTGCTGACTCAGCTGCGAGCGCTGGTGGGTGAATTTGAAAAGCCCCGTTTCTTCCAATATCGACAAAAGGCCTGTGCCCATGTGCGCAACGAAAAGGTGGGTTGCCGGGCTTGCATCGACATCTGTTCAGCCGAAGCGATCCGCTCTGACACTCAGCGTCAGCAAATCGTGGTCAATCCTCATCTTTGCGTGGGTTGCGGGGCATGCACCACTGTGTGCCCAAGCGGCGCATTGACCTATGCCTATCCCAAGCCGACCGACTGGGGTGCGCGCATGCAAACCCTGCTGCGCATGTACGCCAGTGCAGGGGGCAAAGACGCTGTTTTGATGCTGCACAACCCGCAACGGGGCCGAGCCCTGGTCGAAGAGCTGGGCCGTGCCGCCACATTGGGCCTGGCTGACGGATTGCCTGCGCAGGTGATCCCGCAGGAGATCTGGCACAGTGCCAGTGTCGGCATCGATTTGTGGTTGACGCTCATGGCCATGGGTGCCCGCCAGGTGTGGGTGCTTTGCACAGACGACGACGCTCCGGCTTATGTGCAAGCCCTGCAAGAACAAGCGGCACTGATTCAGCAATTGCTCACGGGGCTGGGGTACGAGGGTCGCGGGGTATCGGTGTTGCGGGCCCATGGCGGCCTGGACTTGGAGGCCGAGATCAAGGCCGCCTTGTCATTGGGCCCCGCCACAGAGTTGCCAGTGGCCAGTTTGTCCTTCACCGGGGAAAAGCGCAGCCAGTTGGATCTGGCACTGGCGCATTGGTTGGCCCATGCACCCGCGCTGCGCCAGCCCGAGCCGCTGACGGCCATCGAGTTCATTGGGGCTGGCTCACCTTGGGGAACGGTACAAGTACAGGCCGATGCCTGTACCTTGTGCATGAGTTGTGTCGGTGCCTGTCCAGCCAGTGCCCTGCAAGACAACCCCGATCGCCCCCAACTGCGCTTCACCGAAAAAAATTGTGTGCAGTGTGGCATTTGTGTCAAAACTTGCCCGGAAAATGCCATTTCATTGGTGCCCCGCTTGTGGCTGGGCCGAGAACGCGGGCAACAAAGGGTCTTGCACGAAAGCCCTCCATATGCCTGCATCAGATGTGGCAAAGCTTTTGGCACCTTGGGTGCGGTGCAGGCCATGTTGCAACGCTTACAAGACCACCCCATGTTTCAGGGCAGCGCGCTGGAGCGCATCAAGATGTGCGGCGATTGCCGGGTCATAGATATCTACGGATCAGACGATGAACAAAAAATCCAGTGACCCGGGCAGTTCGGCCCTGGATGAGGAAACCGCGCGTGCCGAAATGTACGGCCTGCTCGCCATGCTGTACCTCAGCCCCCCATCCAAAGAGGTTTGGCAGGCGATGCAGGTGGCGGTCACCGAAGCCCCGATGCCGGGTGCCTTTCTTGAAGAGCCGTGGCGGCAATTGGTGGCCTGTACGCGTGATCGTTCACTGGATGATGTGGCCAGAGAGTTCGACGAGCTCTTCGGCGGGGTGGGCAAGCCCGACATAGATCTTTTTGGTTCCGTTTACCAGGTGGGCTTCCTGAACGAACGCCCCTTGGCCGACTTGCGCGCTGAGCTTGCCGAAATGGGCTTGCAAAGCCACCCCGATGCGGCCACGCCGACCGAAGATCACATCGCTTATTTGCTAGAGGTCATGCGATTTCTGATTGCGGGTGATGACATGGCCATTTGTCATTTGACGCGGCAAAAGGCTTTTTTTGGCCGCCACCTGGAGGGCTGGATCGACGCCTTGTGCAGCGCCATTGAAGGCCACCCCAAAGCCCGCTTTTATGCAGCCTTGGCTGCCATGACCCGGGCATTCGTGGCGGTCGAGCGGCAAGCTTTTGACCTCATCTGAAGCGTTTGTGACGCTGACCCGTGAATCAAGTCTGACGCCAGGCTGACAACCCCATGCTAGGGCAAGCCCTGATCGGGAAATATGTCAACTCAGACATAGTAATGTTAATCTCAGGTTAATGTGTATGCAGCGTTGTGCATACTGACACAGATGCAAATCATCAAGATCGGTTTGGAGAAGATATGAGCTCAAATCAGAATCAGGCCTCGCGGCGGCGTTTTTTTGTGGGCGCTGGTGCAGTGGGTGCCGCCACGGCTGTGGCCACTGTCGCCACCCAATTGCCTTCAGTGCCGGCACAGGCGCAGGCCGAAACGCCCCCGCCCGAGCGCGGTGGCGGCTATAAAGTCAGTGAGCACATCCAGCGTTATTACCGGTCTGCCCGGGTCTGAGGGGATCACACATGTTGTTGACACGCAAATCTGAATCCACGGCGGCAACCCCGGTCTCGGGGCTGGTCGGTCGCTTGCAACGTGGCTTGGCCCATGCCATGCCCACTGTGGACCGACGCGGTTTCTTGCGACGCTCCGGGCTGGGCTTGGGCGTTGGTTTGGCAGCCACCCAACTCACCTTGGTGCAAAAAGCCAAAGCGGCCGGGGGCGCGAACGCCACGGGGGCCGGAAAAATCGAAGTCAAGCGCACCGTTTGTACCCACTGCTCGGTGGGTTGCGCCATTGACGCCGTGGTTGAAAACGGCGTTTGGGTGCGCCAGGAACCCGTTTTTGACTCGCCCATCAATCTGGGCGCTCACTGTGCCAAAGGTGCGGCCATCCGCGAGCATGGTCACGGCGAGCACCGCCTGCGCTACCCGATGAAGCTGGTCAATGGCAAATACCAGCGCATCACTTGGGAAGTGGCGTTGCAAGAGATCGCTGACAAGATGAACGAATTGCGCAAGGCCAGCGGGCCCGACAGCGTCTACTTTGTCGGCTCGTCCAAGCACAACAACGAGCAGGCCTATTTGCTGCGTAAATTTGTCAGCTTCTGGGGCACTAACAACTGTGACCACCAGGCGCGCATTTGCCACTCGACCACTGTGGCCGGTGTGGCCAATACCTGGGGTTATGGGGCCATGACCAACTCGTACAACGACATGCAAAACAGCAAAGTCGCTTTGTACATAGGTTCGAACGCGGCAGAAGCCCACCCGGTCTCGATGCTGCACATGCTGCATGCCAAAGAAAACGGCTGCAAGATGATCGTGGTTGACCCGCGTTTCACCCGCACCGCGGCCCGGGCCGACGAATACGTGCGGATTCGTTCCGGCACAGACATTCCTTTCCTGTTCGGTTTGGTTTATCACATCTTCAAAAACGGCTGGGAAGACAAGAAATACATCAACGACCGCGTCTACGGCATGGACGCCGTCAAGGCCGACATCATGGCCAAATGGACACCCGATAAAGTCGAGGAAGCCTGCGGCGTCAATGAAGAGCAGATGGCCAAAGTGGCCAAAATGCTGGCCGAAAGCCGCCCCGGCACCATCGTTTGGTGCATGGGCCAGACCCAGCACACCATAGGCAACGCCATGGTGCGGGCCTCTTGCATATTGCAACTGGCCTTGGGCAATGTGGGCAAGAGTGGTGGCGGCACCAACATCTTCCGTGGCCACGACAACGTTCAGGGGGCCACCGATGTCGGCCCCAACCCCGATTCGCTGCCCGGCTACTATGGCCTGGCCGAAGGCTCGTGGAAGCACTTCGCCAACACCTGGGGTGTGGACTTTGAATGGATCAAAGGACGTTACGCCAGCCCAGGCATGATGACCAAGCCCGGCATCACCGTGTCGCGATGGATCGACGGCGTGATGGAGAACAACGAGCTGATCGACCAGGACTCCAATTTGCGCGGCGTGTTCTTCTGGGGTCATGCCCCCAACTCTCAGTCCCGTGGGCTTGAGATGAAGCGCGCCATGGACAAGCTCGATTTGCTGGTGGTCGTCGACCCTTATCCTTCGGCCACTGCGGCCATGGCCGCCATGCCCGGCAAGGCCGAAGACCTCAATCCCAAGCGCGCGGTCTACCTGTTGCCTGCCGCCACCCAGTTTGAAACCAGTGGTTCCTGCACGGCTTCAAACCGCTCTTTGCAGTGGCGCGAGAAAGTCATTGAGCCCTTGTGGGAGAGCCGCAGCGATCACATGATCATGTATCAGCTGGCTCAGAAGCTGGGTTTTGAGAAAGAGCTGGTCAAAAACTACAAAATGCAAAAGGTCAAAGGCATGGACGAGCCCATGCCTGAAGAAATCTTGCGCGAAATCAACCGTTGTGTCTGGACCATCGGCTACACCGGGCAAAGCCCCGAGCGACTGAAGGCCCATATGCGCAATATGCACCTGTTCGATGTCAAGACGCTCAAATCCAAGGGAGGCGTTGACAAAGAAACCGGTTACGACACCAGCGGCGACTATTTTGGTTTGCCGTGGCCGTGCTGGGGCACCCCAGAGCTCAAGCACCCCGGCTCGCCCAATCTTTACGACACGTCCAAACACGTCATGGACGGTGGCGGTAACTTCCGCGCCAACTTTGGTGTCGAGCGTGAAGGCAAGAGCCTGCTGGCCGAAGACGGCTCACATTCACTGGGCGCCGACATCACAACCGGCTACCCTGAGCTGGATCACATCTTGCTCAAGAAGTTGGGCTGGTGGGATGAGTTGAGCGACGAGGAGAAGAAAAAAGCCGAGGGCAAGAACTGGAAAACAGATTCGTCAGGCGGCATGATTCGTGTCTTCATGAAAAACCACGGATGTCACCCCTTTGGCAACGCCAAGGCCCGCGCCGTGGTCTGGAACTTCCCCGACCCCATTCCGCAGCATCGAGAGCCGCTGTATGGCAACCGCCCCGATTTGATGGCCAAGTACCCCACGCACGACGACCGCAAGGCCTTCTGGCGTTTGCCCACGCTCTACAAGACCGTGCAGGACAAAAACCTGGCCGACAAACTGCACGAAAAATTCCCGCTGGTGATGACCTCGGGCCGCTTGGTCGAGTACGAAGGGGGCGGCGAGGAAACCCGCGCCAATCCCTGGCTGGCCGAATTGCAGCAGGAGATGTTTGTCGAGATCAACCCCGAGACCGCCGCCAAGCGTGGCATACGCAACGGCGAGCGGGTTTGGGTCAGTACCCCGACCGGCGCACGCATCAATGTGCAAGCCTTGGTGACGCCACGGGTCGACAAAGAGACGGTGTTCCTGCCGTTTCACTTCTCGGGCCGCTGGCAAGGGGCGGACATGTTGGCCTACTATCCGGCGGGTGCGGCACCCATTGTGCGCGGCGAAGCCGTCAACACGGCCACCACCTACGGTTACGACAGCGTCACCATGATGCAAGAAACCAAGACCACCATTTGTAACGTTGAGCGGGCGTAAGGAGTCAACCAATATGGCACGCATGAAATTCATTTGTGACACCGAGCGCTGCATCGAGTGCAACGGTTGCGTCACGGCCTGCAAGAACGAACACGAAGTCCCTTGGGGTGTGAACCGCCGTCGAGTGGTCACGCTCAATGACGGGGTTCCCGGCGAGCGATCCATCTCGGTCGCCTGCATGCATTGCTCCGACGCGCCCTGCATGGCCGTTTGTCCGGTCAATTGCTTTTACAAAACCGATGAAGGCGTGGTGTTGCACGACAAAGACGTCTGCATCGGCTGCGGCTATTGCTCTTATGCTTGCCCGTTCGGCGCCCCTCAATTTCCCTCGCAAGGCACTTTTGGTGTGCGCGGAAAAATGGACAAATGCACCTTCTGCGCCGGCGGCCCGGAAGCCAATGGCAGCCAGGCCGAGTTTGAAAAATATGGCCGCAACCGCTTGGCTGAAGGCAAACTGCCTGCTTGCGCCGAGATGTGCTCCACCAAGGCCCTGTTGGCCGGTGATGGCGATGTGGTCGCCGACATCTTTCGCAACCGCGTGCTCAAGCGCAACAAGGGTGCCGAAGTCTGGGGTTGGGGCACGGCTTACGGTTCGCGCTCACAGGCCCGTGAAGGGGGCAAGTCATGAAACGCCTGCACATTTGGCTTGGTTTGGGGCTGGCCATGGCTTTGTCGGCATGCGGCGAGAAAGCCCGAACGGTGGGCGCTGATGCCGCACCCTATACCGGTCCCTCGGGCAGCATGTCTACTTTCTCGGCACCGGGCTGGAAAGCGGGTGACAAAACCAGTTGGGAGCAGGGCATGAAAGTCCGCGCCCAATACGGTCAAAACGACCACGCCAGATAAGGAGTTGGCCATGGCACTCCCGATTTTGCGACCTGGCCTTTTGGCCTGTGTGCTTGCTGCCGCCTGTTTTGGGGTGGCCGCGCAAAATGCGCCTTCTGCCGCCGTTGCGGCAGCGCCTGCGGTGCAAGGCGCCAACATCCTGGACATCAAGGACGCCAACAACGACCCTGGCTATGCCGAGCAAAACAATGCCCAACGCAACCAGGTCCAACCTGGAAACAATGCCCCCATGTGGCGTCAGGTGGGTCAAGGCGTGACCGGCTACACCAGCCTACCCGCATCGCAAGCCCCTGAGGCTGGCAATCTGATTCAGCCTTTTGTGCAGTACCCGGGTTCGACCCTGACCAATGCCGGCGAGGCTTGGCGTCAGGTGCGCAATAACATCATCATTCCCTACGGCGGTGCTTTTTTGGTGATCGTGCTCGGGGCCATCGCACTCTTTTACTGGGGCAAGGGCTCGATGCGATTGCACGGTACCGAAACTGGCCGAAAGATCGAGCGTTTTACCCCTTTTGAGCGTTCGGCGCATTGGGCCAATGCCATTGCCTTTGTCATTCTGGCCATCTCGGGCATCTTCATGGCTTTTGGCAAATACTTCATTTTGCCGGTCGTGGGCAGCACCATTTTCGGATTCATCACCTACTTGCTGAAAAACGCCCACAATTTTGCCGGGCCGCTGTTTGCCGTCTCTTTGCCCATCGTGTTTTTCACCTTCGTCAAAGACAACCTGCCCAGCCGTGAAGACTGGGCCTGGCTGATGCGCTTTGGCGGCATGCTGGGTGGTCAGGAAGTGCCGTCGCACCGCTTCAATGCGGGTGAAAAAGTCTTGTTCTGGTTGGGTGTGTTTTTGCTTGGTGCCATCGTGATCGTCTCAGGCTTGGTGCTGGACAAGCTGATTCCCGGTCTGATTTATGAGCGGGCCACCATGCAAGTGGCGCACATGATCCATGCGGTGGCCACCGTGGTCATGATGGCCATGTTCATGGGACACATCTACATGGGTACCATTGGCATGGATGGGGCCTACAAAGCCATGAGAACCGGCTATGTCGACGAGACCTGGGCCAAAGAACATCATGAACTGTGGGCCAACGACATTGCCGCTGGCAAGATTCCTGCCCAACGCAGCGGCACCATGCCCGAACCCACCACGCGGAGCATTTGACATGAAAGCGATCACCTTCATACTCGCATTGGGCTTGGCCGGTTCTGCCTGGGCCAAACTGCCAGCCCCTTCCGAAGAGGCCAAGGCCAAGGCGGCCGAGGCCGCTGCCAAAACCGCCCATAACGGCAAAATCGATGCGTTCAAGCTTTGCAAGTCGATAGATCGGGTCGCCGCCCATGTGCAAAAGACCAACAAGGCCAAGATGGGCAAGCCGACCGATACACCGGCCTGTGTCGATCCGGGCCCCTATGTCCCCAAAACCTGACTGGCCCAAGATTTGAGTTTTCCGAGGGCCAGCGAGTTGGCTCTTGGCTGCAGTCTTGCACTTGACAATGGCCTGCGTCTGGCTGGGGCACAATGCCAGTCATGACCCGTTTTTGTGCCCTCTTGCTGAACCTCGGCCATGCTCTGGATCACCTGTTCCTGCTGATATTTGCCACTGCGGTGGCGGCCATTGCCGCTGATTTTGGCTTGGCCCGCTGGGAAGACCTGATGCCGTACACCGCGGGCGCGTTTGTGATGTTTGGCATTGGCTCCATTCCGGCAGGACGCCTGGGCGATCTGTGGGGCCGTCGGCGCATGATGCTGGTGTTTTATTTCGGCATGGGCCTGTCTTCGCTGGCAGTGGCCCTGACCCAAACCCCCATGCAAATGGCCGTGGCGCTCACCGTGCTGGGTTTGTTTTCGGCCATTTATCACCCGGTGGGCATCCCCTTTCTGGTTCAAGGCAGTGCGACGCCGGGTTTGACCATAGGCATCAATGGGTTGGCTGGAAACATGGGCATTGCGCTGGCGGCATTGTCGACCGGCTTCTGGGTGCAGTTTTTTGGCTGGCGCATGGCCTTTGTCGCACCGGCCTTGCTGTCGATGATTTGCGGATGGCTGTTTTGGCGATATGCGCCCACAGAGTCGGCACCGCCTGCAAAAAAGAAGGTCACGCATGTCCACCTGCCCAGACACCTGGCGCTGCGCACCGTGGTCGTGATGATCGGTTCGGCCATCGCCAGCAGTCTTTTGTTCAACTTCACCACCAATGGCAATGCCCAGTTGTTGGCCGAGCGTTTGGACGGCTTGGTCCATGAACCTGCCATGTTGGGTTTGTTATTGGCCGTGGTCTATGCGGTGGCGTCCTTTGCCCAGGTGGTGGTGGGCCGACTGCTGGATCGGGTGCCGATCAAACCCTTGCTGTTTGGTATTTTGCTCGGGCAGGCCACCATTTTTGCCTTGGCTGCCCAGACCACGGGCTGGGTTTGGTATGCGGCAGCGGTGCTCTACATGATCAGCGTGTTTGCCGCCATTCCCTTCAATGACCTGATGGTGGTGCGTTATATCGATGATTCGATGCGCAGCCGGGTCAGTGGCTTTCGCATCGCCGTCTCGTTTGGCATCAGTTCGTTGGCGGTATATATGCTCGGTCCGCTGGTGAAAGAGCAAGGATTTACCACGCTCATGTTTGCCTTGTCGGCCATTGCCGCATTGGGGGCTTGCATAGTCATTGGGCTGCCCGGCGAGGCCCAAATGCGTGCCGCCAGACAGAGTTAAGCCCCATGGAACTCAATACCGCCATTGTGCATACCCCGCCTCGCGATGCAGCGACCGTGCTCTTGTTGCGTGATCAACCGGGCCATGGCCTGGAGGTGTTCATGTTGAGACGGCATTCCGACTCGGCGGTCCTGGGCGGTGCCTATGTGTTTCCGGGGGGGAAACTTGATGCGGCCGACAGCCAGTTGGCCGACAATCATCTCGACCAGACCCCCGAACAATTGCATGCCCTGTTGGCCGAGCCCGGGCTGACCCCGGTCGCCGCCAAGGGTTTGTATGTCGCGGCCTTGCGTGAAGCCTTCGAAGAGTGCGGTGTATTGCTGGCCCGGGCACCGGGAGGTGTCCAGGCCCGCATTGAAGAGATGCAGGCGCGCATCCGCGATGGCTTGCACCTGACCGATTTGGTGCCCCAATGGGGGCTGACCTTGCAAACCCGCTCCATGGTGCCTTTCACCCGCTGGATCACTCCAAAGCGCCCTTCAGTGATGAACAAACGCTTTGACACCCGTTTTTTCCTGGCCTCGGTGCCCGGGGGGCAGCAGGCGGCCCATGACAATATCGAGGCCACCGAGAGCCAGTGGCTGTCCCCGATACAAGCCCTGCGTGATTATTGGGAAGGGCGTATAGAGTTGGCACCCCCGCAAATCATGAGCCTGGTGCACCTGACCCGTTTTGGCGATGTGGCTCAGGCCCTGAGAGAGTCGGCCAGCCGGCCACCGCCCACCATCCAGCCAGAGCCGTTTGATGACGAGGATGGTCGAACCATTTGTTATCCGGGTGACCCCAAACATAGCCTGTCCGAACGCGCCATGCCCGGGCCATCCCGGTTGCGTTATGTGCAAGGGCGTTTCGAGCCTCAGGGTGGATTTGAGGCTTTTTTCCTCTGACTTGAACAACCTTGAACTCAGTCGGGAAAATGCCCTTTCCCGCGTTCTCGGGTTAGGATCGCTCCATCTATTGAAGGAGTCATCAGCATGAAACGTCGAGCTCTTATTTCGGCCCTCGGTATGGCGGCCGGACTGGGTTTTAGCCCCCTGAGTCAAGCGCAAGCTTTTCCGGCCAAGCCCATCCGTTTGGTCTGCCCGTTTCCGCCGGCAGGTGCCGTGGATATTGCCTCACGCGCCATTGCGGCCGAACTCAGCCGGGTGCTGGGCGTCACAGTGACCGTTGACAACAAGCCTGGCGCAGGTGGCAATATCGGTGGTGCCGATGTGGTGCGCTCGGCCCCGGATGGGTACACCATCCTGATGACCACCAGCGGCATTCAGGCCATCAACCCGGCTTTGTATTCGAAGATGCCTTTTGACACCATGAAGGACCTGGTCCCGATTTCGGCCCTGGTGTCCCTCAACAATGTGTTGGTCGTTCACCCCTCGGTCAAGGCCAATACGGTGGCCGAATTCATCGCTTTGGGCAAGCCCGGCCCTGTGACGGTGGCCTCCAGCGGCAATGGCACCAGCATCCATATGTCGGCCGAGATGTTCAAGCACTTGACGCAATTCAATATGACCCACATTCCCTACAAGGGCAGTGCCCCTGCGGTCACCGACTTGCTCAGCGGACAAGTGCAAGCCATGTTTGACAACATTCCATCGGCCTTGCCCCACATCAAGGCGGGCAAGTTGCGCGCCCTGGCCACCACGGGCGCCAAACGCGATGCGACCTTGCCCGACTTGCCCACCATCGCCGAAGCGGGGGTCAAGGGCTATGAATCCGGGGTCTGGTTCGGCTTGGCCGCACCCGTGGGCACACCGCCTGAGGTGATCGCCAAGCTCAATGCGGCGGCGGTACAGGGCACCAAATCGCCCGAATTCGTCAAGCGGATGACCGAGTTGGGGTACAACATTCTGGGTACCAGCGCGGCTGAAATGGCCAGCATGAACCAGACCGAAATCAACCGTTGGGGCCCGATCGTCAAAGCCTCAGGGGCCAAGGTCGACTGAAGTGACGCCACAGGGCGAGGGGGTATGATCAGTTCCCCATGAGCCTGCCTTTGTTGGATGTGCGCGAGCTGTCTTGCGTGCGCGGACACAAACCCCTGTTCCAAGGGGTTTCCTTTGTCTTGTCCGAAGGCCATTGGCTGCACCTGCAAGGGGCCAACGGGTCTGGCAAGACCAGCTTGCTCAGGATATTGGCCGGCCTCTCGCCAGCCGACAGTGGCGAAGTGTTGTGGCGCGGTCAGCCCGTGGCCGCACCAGGGACGGCATACGCCGCCGAGCGTTTTTACATGGGACATCAGCTGGCCCTGAAGGAAGAGCTGAGTGCGCTTGAAAACCTCTTGTTTGAAGCGGCCATCATGGGGCGCAAGCTGAGCCATCAGCAAGCCATGAGTGCTTTGGCACAACAAGGTCTGGCGGGGCGCGAGCACTTGCCGCTGCGTGTTTTGTCGCAAGGCCAAAAACGCCGCTGCGCCTTGGCCCGTCTGCAGCCAGGCGAGTTTCGGCTGTGGTTGCTCGACGAGCCTTTCGTGGCCTTGGACACTTCGGCGGTGCAACAACTGGCTGAATTACTTGGCCGGCACCTCGAACAGGGCGGCGCAGTGCTCTATACCAGCCACCAAAGCGTAGAGTTGCCTGCTGCGGGCATCACTTACCGATTGCCCGCATGAACGCTTTGATCACCCTGTGCCGACGGGATTTGTTATTGGCCATGCGGCGAAAGAGCGAGGTGCTCAGCGGCGTGTTTTTCTTCATCGTGTTGGCCAGCCTGTTTCCCTTGGCCATCGGCCCCGATTTCAAGGTGTTGCGCCTGATCGCCCCTGGCATTTTGTGGGTGGGTGCTTTGTTGGCCAGCATGTTGGCGTTGGCGCGTCTGTTCGAGGCCGATTACCGCGACGGCTCTTTAGAGCAGTTGTGCTTGTCACCGAATTCTTTGGGGGTTTTGGTTTCAGCCAAAATACTGGCGCATTGGTTGTTGTGCGGGTTGCCGCTGGTGGTGTTGTCGCCGATGCTGGCATTGCAGTTCGATTTGTCGACCGATGCGATGGCGGTGTTGGCCCTCAGTCTGCTGATCGGCACGCCGGTCTTGTCTTTGTTGGGCTCGATCGGTGCCGCGCTCACACTGGGGCTGCGCGGTGGCGGGGTGTTGCTGTCTTTGCTGGTGCTGCCTTTGTTCGTGCCGGTGCTGGTGTTCGGGGCCGGTGCGGTAGAGGCACAGGCGGCAGGTCTGGGTGCGCAAGCCCACCTGTCCATCTTGTTGGCCATGTTGGTTCCTGCCCTGGTGTTTGCACCTTGGGCCTGTGCGGTGGCGCTTAAAATCGCCTTGGAATGAGGGTTTGATGTCTATACGTTGGTTTCATTACGCCGCCCCGCAACCATTTTATGGCTTGGCGGGCAAGCTATGGCCCTGGTTCGCCGCGCTGGCCTTGGTGTTGGCCTTGATCGGCCTGACCATCGGCTTGGTATTGGCTCCGGCCGATGCGGTACAAGGCGAGGGTTATCGCATCATCTATGTGCATGTGCCGACTTCCTGGATGTCGATGATCATTTATTTGGCCATGGCTTTTTGGAGCGTGCTGGGTTTGGTATTCAACACCCGCCTGTCGGGCATGATGACGCGAGCGCTGGCACCCACGGGGGCTTTGTGCGCTTTTCTCTCACTTTGGACGGGTGCCCTGTGGGGCAAACCGATGTGGGGCACTTGGTGGGTCTGGGATGCCCGCCTCACCTCCGAACTGATCCTTTTATTTCTTTATTTGGGTTACATGGCTTTGACATCGGCCATTGATGACCCACGCCGCTCCGATCGTGCGGGGGCGCTGGTGGCCATCTTGGGAGCGGTGAATGTCCCCATCATTTACTTCTCCGTGAAATGGTGGAACACCTTGCACCAAGGCGCATCGGTGTCTGTGACCCAATCGCCCAGCATGGCCCAGACCATGTTGTGGGGCATGCTCATCATGGCTTTGGCTTATTGGATGATGGCCATTGCGCTGGTCTTGTATCGCGTGCGCAGCCTGATCTTGTGGCGCGAGCGTCACGCCGATTGGGTGCGTCAATTGCCTGAAGTCAGGGGGATGGCGTGAACATCTGGTGGAACAGTTGGTCAGATTTCTGGGCCATGGGTCATCATGGCTTTTATGTGTGGGGCAGCTATGGCGTGGCTGCCTTCGTGGTGGTGGTTGAAGTGGTTCAGGCACGCATGGCCCGAAGGCAAGCCTTGCGCGAAGTGTGCCAGGCGCAGCAAGTGGACATGGATGAAAGGGGGGCCTCGTCATGAGCCCGCGCCAGAAACGCTTGGCATTCATTGCGGCGGGCATGGCCGCTTTGATTCTGGCCACGGCATTTGTCTTGAATGCATTTCGCAGCAATCTGGTTTTTTTCTTCACGCCCACACAAGTGGCCCAAGGTGAAGCACCATCCAATCGGGTTTTTCGCATCGGCGGCTTGGTCAAAGAGGGCAGCCTCAAGCGCGGCCAAACGGTGATCGAGTTTGTGGTCACCGATACCCAGCGCGACATTCCGGTGCGCTACAGTGGCTTGTTGCCCGACCTGTTCCAGGAAGGCAAGGGTGTGGTGGCACAAGGTCGTCTCGATGAAGGGGTGTTCATGGCCGCTGAAGTGCTGGCCAAACACGATGAAAACTATATGCCGCCCGAGGCCCAGCATGCGCTGGATCAAGCCACGGCCAACAAGGCGGCTCAATCGGTCAAACCATGATTCCTGAAATTGGACAGTTCGCATTGATTCTGGCCTTCTGCGTGGCCTTGGTGCAAGCGGTATTCCCGCTGGCGGGCACCTTTACCCGTAACCCGGCGTGGCTGGCACTGGCCCGTCCAACGGCCGGTTTGCAATTTGCCCTGCTGGCCTTGGCTTTTGCCTGCTTGGCCAGCGCTTTTTTGGGCAATGATTTCTCGGTCGCCTATGTGGCGCAGCACTCCAATACTTTGCTGCCCAAGCCTTACCAGTTTGCTGCGGTCTGGGGCGGGCACGAGGGTTCGCTATTGCTTTGGATCGTCATGCTCGCGGCCTGGGGTGCGGCTGTGGCCCTGTTTTCGCGCAATCTGCCTCTGCCCATTGTGGCCCGGGTGCTTGGTGTCATGGGCTGGGTGGCGCTTGGGTTTTTGGCTTTTATCCTCACCACATCCAATCCGTTTGATCGCTTGCTGCCAGCCCCCCCTGACGGGCGTGACCTCAACCCTTTGTTGCAGGACCCTGGCCTGGTGATTCATCCGCCCATGCTTTATATGGGGTATGTGGGCATGTCGGTGGCTTTCTCGTTTGCCTTGGCGGCCTTGCTGGCGGGGCGACTGGATGCCGCTTGGGCCCGCTGGTCGCGGCCATGGACGGTGATTGCCTGGGCCTTTCTGACCTTTGGGATCGGCCTGGGTTCGTGGTGGGCTTACTATGAACTGGGCTGGGGCGGCTGGTGGTTCTGGGATCCGGTCGAGAACGCCTCTCTGATGCCGTGGTTGGTGGCCACAGCCCTCATACACTCGCTGATGGTGACTGAAAAGCGTGGCGGTTTCAAAGCCTGGACGGTGTTGTTGGCCATTGCAGCGTTTTCTCTCTCTTTGTTGGGGACTTTTCTGGTTCGCTCCGGGGTGCTGACCTCAGTGCATGCATTCGCATCTGATCCGTCGCGTGGCGTTTTCATTTTGATTTTTCTGGCCATCGTGGTGGGCGTCTCTTTGTCCTTGTTCGCCTGGCGGGCACCCGAAGTCAGCACGGGGGGGCCGTTTTCGATTTTGTCGCGCGAATCCCTCATGCTCTCCAATAGCGTGCTATTGGTGGTGGCCACTGGCGCGGTGTTGTTGGGCACCCTTTACCCGCTGATCATTGACGCTTTGCAAATGGGCAAACTCTCTGTCGGCCCACCCTATTTCAATCTGGTCTTTGCCCCTCTGATGGTCCCATTGCTGTTTGTGCTGGTGCCGGGCACGGTGGCCCGTTGGCGTGAAGCCCGCATGGGTGAACTGGCGCAAGAGTTGCGATGGGTGGGCGCAGCGGCGCTCATTGGCGGGTTGCTGACCCCATGGGCCCTGGGGGCCTGGAGTTGGGGCACTGCCTTGGGGGCGACGCTCGGGTTCTGGGTTGGGTTCGGGAGCTTGCAGCACATCATTGTGCGCTTGCGCAAACCGGGTCGGATTGGCGCGGGGTTTTGGGGCATGCATTTGGCTCACCTGGGTTTGGCGGTGTTGGTGCTGGGCATCACGGGTGTGAAGTCTTACGAGGTCGAGCGCGATGTGCGCATGGGCTTGGGCGACGTGGTCGAAATCGGCCCCTACCAATTCCAGCTCAAGTCGTTGCAAGAGGTGCCCGGGCCGAATTACCGGGCGGTCAGAGGCGTGTTTGATGTCTCGCGCGATGGCCGTGTGTTCGAGCAGTTGTACCCCGAGAAACGGCGATATTTCTCCAGCGCCATGCCCATGACCGAAGCCGCTATCGACAGTGGGTTCTGGCGTGACCTTTATGTGTCTTTGGGCGATGTGGTGCAGGCTCAACCGCCTGAGTGGAGCGTGCGCGTTTACTACAAACCTTTTGTGCCTTGGCTTTGGGCCGGGGTATTGCTCATGACTTTGGGCGGGCTTTTGGCGGCCATAGACCGGCGCTATCGAAAATCGGCGCGTGTGGGGCGTGAATGAAAAAAACGCTGATCCCTCTGGTTTTGTTCCTGGGCTTGGTGGTGTTCCTGGCCATCGGCTTGCAACGCGACCCGCGCGAAATACCGTCTCCCCTGATTGGTCAACCCGCCCCCGCTTTCAGCCTGCGCCAAATGGACAGCGACGACCTCTTCAGTCCCGAGCAAATGAAGGGAAAGGTCTGGATGCTCAATGTCTGGGCGTCTTGGTGCGTGGCGTGCCGCGATGAACACCCGGTACTGGTGGCTTTTGCCCGCGAACATGCGGTGCCCATCATCGGCTTGAATTACAAAGAAATTCAGCCCCAGGAAACCGAACTGGCCCAGTTGCCGGCCGATCAGAAGTTACAGGCGGCCCGCCAACGTGCCAAACAATGGTTGGCGCGCCACGGCGGCAACCCATACCGGTCTTCGGTGATGGACCTCGATGGCAAAGTAGGCATCCAGTATGGCGTCTATGGCGTGCCTGAGACCTATGTGGTGGACAAAGAGGGCATCATTCGATTCAAGCATGTGGGGGCGCTCACCCCCGCATTGATGAACAAGACCATCCAGCCCCTGATCCGGCAGTTGGGGGGTGCCTGATGCATGCCTCACTGATGCGCGGCTTGCTGTGTCTGGCGGCAGGTCTGTGGTGCCTGCTGGCCCAAGCTAACACCGAGCCCAGGGTTGCCCGGCCCATGGCAGAAGACCCTGCGCTGGAGGCCAGGCTGGTGCATATTTCCGAAGAGTTGCGCTGCATGGTTTGTCAAAACGAGTCCTTGGCCTCTTCCCATGCCGAACTGGCCCAAGACTTGCGCGAGGAGGTCCGCGGGCTCATCCGTGAGGGGCGCAGCGACGCCGACATCAAACAATATCTGGTTCAGCGATACGGCGATTTTGTGTTGTACCGCCCAGCCTTCAAACCGGTGACTTATTTTCTGTGGCTGGGGCCATTTGTGCTTTTGATTTTGGCGCTGTTCGTTTTGTGGCGCGTGTTGCGGCAACGGCGCCGCGAAGTGCTGGCGCCCAAGCTCAGTGAGCGCGATCATCAGCGTGCCCAACAATGGTTAAAGGACGATCAGTGAGCAGCACTTGGCTTTTTTTGTCGATCGCCCTGGCCTTGATGGCTCTGGTCCTTGGGGTGCTATGGCGGGCTCTGATGCGAGGTCGCGCTCAAACAGAGCCCATCGATCGCCTGACCCGGGCCAATGCGGCCGTGTATCGCGAGCAATGGGCCGAGCTGGATCGGGACCATGCCACCGGCCGCATCAGCGAGGCCGAGTGGGTCAGCGCCCGGGAGGAACTGGAAGCGCGATTGCTGCAAGATGTCGACGCGCAGAGCCCGGGGGTGGTGCTGGTGAGCGAATCGAACTGGGTGCGCTCCACGCTGGCTGGCTTGGTGCTGGGCGTGCCATTGCTTGGTGCCGGTTTGTACCTGGCTTTGGGGCAACCGGCCGCACTCGACCCACAGGTTCGCCTCTCAGGTTTGCCGCAAGAAGAAATCACGCCTGAAAAAGTAGAGCGCATGGGCCAAGAGCTGCGGGCCCGGCTGGAAAAAAACCCCGATCAGGCCGAAGACTGGGTCATGCTGGCGCGCATCGAGCGGGCCATGGAGCGATACGAACCGGCCCAGCAGGCCATGGCTCGCGCCCTGAAACTGAGTGACAACCCCGACTGGGCCATCGAGCGGGCCGAGATGCTGGCCAGCCGCAACCAAGGCCGCTTCGACGGTGAACCCTGGCAGATCATCCAATCGGTGTTAAAGGCCGACCCATCGCACTTGGGTGCGCTTTTGTTGGCCGGCAGCGCTTCGTATTCCGAGTCGCGTTACCCGCAGGCGCTGCGATATTGGGAAAAGGCCAGTGAGCTGGTGCCTGCGCAATCTCCCGATAGGCAACCCTTGGACCAGGCCTTGGCGCAGGTTCGGGGCCAACTCGGCCTACCAGACCCGCAAGCCCAGGCCCTCGCCGCCACGGCCATTCATGGCCGTGTCAGTTTGGCTGGTGAGGCCGCTCAGTCCGTGCGACCTGACGACACGGTTTTCATTTACGCCACCTTGCCCGACGCCCGCATGCCGCTGGCGATCTTGCGCATCCGGGCCAGCGAATTGCCTTACGACTTCACCCTCGACGATCGCCAGGCCATGAACCCCCAGGCGCGGCTGTCTATGGCCGAGCGCGTGGTGGTGCGGGCGAGGGTGTCGCGCTCTGGCCAGGCCCAGGCCCAGGCCGATGACTGGGGGGCCGAACAAGCCAATGTCAAACCGGGCGCCCGGGGCGTCAATCTGGTGGTTCAAAAGCCCTTGCAATCGCTGTCGCGCCAGTGACCCGAACCAATGTGGCATAAAAAATTCATCTTTTCTCTTTAAGTTTCTTAACTTATCGATTTTGTTGATTTTTTGATGCACAATGTTGGTGTGCAGGAAACACTACTTATTCAGACTGTTCTGGTTTACGCCCTTCCAGTCCTCTTTGCCATCACGTTGCATGAGGCCGCGCACGGTTATGCCGCCCGGTTTTTGGGTGACCCGACCGCCTTTGAGCATGGGCGGGTGACCCTGAACCCCTGGCCGCACATCGATTGGCTGGGGACCGTCCTGATGCCTGTGGCTTTGTACATGGCCACTTCTGGGGCCTTTTTGTTTGGTTATGCCAAGCCCGTGCCGGTCAATTGGAGTCGTTTGCGACACCCCAAACGCGACATGATCTGGGTGGCTCTGGCCGGGCCCGGCATCAATTTGCTGCAAGGCTTGGTCTGGGCCGTGGCTTGGTTGTTGTGCGTGTCTTGGGGCGTGGAAGAGCGTTTCTTCCATGAAGTGTGTCGAGCCGGGGTGTTGACCAATGTCGTCATGTTCGCTTTCAACCTGTTTCCTTTGCCGCCCCTGGATGGCGGCCGGGTCCTGACCGGCCTGTTGCCATGGCGTCAGGCCTTGGTCTTTGCCCGCTTGGAGCCTTATGGTTTTTTCATCGTGATGGGGTTGGTGGTGCTGGGTTTGGTCAACACCATCTGGATGCAACCGGTCATGGGCATGACCTTCGCCTTCATTGACGGCGTGCTGTCGCCTTTGAAATATTTGCTGAAATGAGCCAGAAAGAACGCGTTTTATCCGGCATGCGCCCCACGGGGGCCCTGCATTTGGGGCACTACCACGGCGCATTGAAAAATTGGGTGCGCCTGCAATCCATTCATGAGTGCTACTACTTCGTGGCCGATTGGCACGCGCTGACGACCCACTATGAAAACCGGGAAGTGATCGAAAAAAACGTCTATGAGATGGTGATCGATTGGCTGGCGGCCGGGCTCAATCCCGATGAGTGCACGATTTTTCTGCAAAGCCGCATCCCCGAGCATGCCGAATTGTTCACCCTGTTGGCCATGGGCACGCCTCTGGGATGGTTAGAGCGAGTGCCCACTTACAAAGATCAGCAAGAAAAGTTGAAAGACAAGGATTTGTCGACTTACGGCTTTTTGGGGTATCCCTTGCTGCAGGCGGCCGATATCCTGATCTACCGGGCGCACTATGTGCCGGTGGGTGAAGACCAGGCCAGCCATGTCGAGTTGACCCGCGAGGCCGCCCGCCGATTCAATCACTTGTATGGTCGCGAGCCTGACTTCGAACAGAAAGTACAGCTGAGCTTGGCCAAACTGCCCAAAGAAAATGCCAAGCGGTTCGAGAAATCGAGGCGTCAATACCAGGAAACCGGCGATGCCAAGGCATTTGAAGGGGCCATGGCATACATCGCGCAAGCACCGGAGTTGGACTCGGATGATCGCGAGCGTTTGTCGGGTTACTTCAAGGGCACGGGCAAGTCGGTGCTGACCGAGCCGCAAGTGCTGTTGACCGAAGCCAGTCGCTTGCCGGGCCTTGACGGGGCCAAGATGAGCAAAAGCTATAACAACGCCATTGCCATCCGCGAAGAGAAGGCCAGCCTCGAAGCCAAGGTGCGGCGCATGCCGACCGATCCGGCGCGGGTCAAGCGCAGCGATGCGGGTGACCCTGATCGATGCCCCGTCTGGGACTTTCACAAGGTCTACTCTGGCCCCGAGGTCAGGCAGTGGGTAGAAAAAGGCTGTCGCTCTGCGGGCATTGGTTGCCTCGAGTGCAAACAACCTGTCATTGACGCCATGCTGGCCGAACAGCAACCCATGCTGGAGCGCGCCGAACCCTATATCCGCCATCCTGCCCGGGTGCGCGAGATCGTGGACGCGGGCACTGACCGCGCCCGCAAAACCGCCCAAACCACCATGGTGGAGGTGAGGGCTGCCATGGGACTCAATTATTGAAGAGGAGTAACGACATGAGTTTATTTGTGATTGACGACCATCCCCTGGTGCGACAAGCCATAGGCATGTTGCTGCGGCGCCTGCGCCCATCTTCCAAAGTGGTCGAGCTGGAAAAGCTCAGTGAACTGCAGGCTGCCATCATCAAAAACGGCGAGCCTGAACTGTTTGTGCTCGACTTGCTGCTGCCGGGTGTCAAAGGCGCCAGTGCGGTCAGCGACATCAAGGCGATGTATTCCGATGTGCCTTTGGTGGTGCTGTCGGCGATGCCAGCAGGCGAGGCAGAGGGAACCTGTATCGAGGCCGGTGCCGATCTTTATCTGGAAAAAGCCGCCCCGCCCAACGAAATCACCGCGGCCATTCAGGGCCTTCTGGCGGCTGACCCGGCGTTTGACGAAGAAGCGGGCCCCACGACCGAGACCAAACTCTCCAAGCGCCAGAAGCAACTGATACTGATGCTGGATCGCGGCATGAGCAACCGCGACATTGCGGCGGAACTCGATATCAGCGAACACACGGTCAAAGTGCATTTGTGGCGTCTGTTCAGGCGTCTGGGCGTGAAGAGCCGCACCCAGACCTTGCACTACGCCCGCACCCACGGCTTGCTGATGAGCTGATCAGCCCAGGCCCAGGCGATCCAGCTCGCCTGAGCCCAGACGCACCACCACGGGGTCGCCACCTTGGCCCATTGGGCTGAGGTCGATCACGCTGGTGGGCGAGCGCGGGCATGGGCCGGCGTCGAGCACGCCACCCACTTCATGCTGCAGCAATTCCCGGATTTCCTCGGCGTCATTCAAAGGTTCGGTCTGGCCCGCCGGAATCAGCGTGGTTGCCAACAGCGGTGCTTCATGCAAGGCCAGCAAATCCGACAGGGCCCGATGCTGTGGCACCCGCAGGCCTATGGTTTTGCGCTGTGGGTGGCTGACGCGGCGCGGCACCTCGCGAGTGGCTTCGAGCAAAAAAGTGTACGGGCCCGGCGTGCCCAGTTTCAGCAAACGGAACTGGCGGTTATCGACCCGGGCATACAACGCCAACTCACCCAAATCACGGCACAACAAGGTCAGGTGATGCTTTTCATCTACCCCCCGAATGCGGCGCAAGCGATCGGCGGCCCCCTTGTCGTCGAGGTGGCACACCAAGGCATAACTCGAATCGGTCGGCACCGCCAGCACCTGACCTTGTTGCAAGGCAGTGACCGCCTGACGCAGCAGACGGGGTTGAGGGTTGTCAGGGTGAACCTGCCAGAGTTGGGCCATGGCAAGGACTCAGTGGACCCGATCGGCCAACAAGTCCCAAACCGGTGTGAGATGACCGGGCAGCCAAGGCAGGGCCCCCAAGTCGGTATGGCTTTCCTGCGGGCTGTGAAAGTCGCTGCCGCGTGACGCGGCCAGGCCAAATTCAACCGCCATGTCGGCATAAATGACATATTCGGCGGTGCTGTGGCTGCCCGTCACCACCTCGACCGCTTGACCGCCATGCGATTTGAACTCAGAGAAGAGCGCAAATTCTTCGTTGGCGGTGAACCCATAACGCCCGGGGTGCGCAATCACCGCCACCCCCCGCGATTCGACGATCCAGCGCACTGCGTCTTGCAGGCTGGCCCAACGATGCGGGACAAAGCCTGGCTTGCCTTCGGTGAGAAAGCGGCGAAAGACTTCCGAGGTGTCCTGGCAGACTTTGCTCTCAACCAAAAAGCGGGCGAAGTGGGTGCGAGAAATCAAGTCAGGATTGCCGGCATATTTCAGCGCGCCTTCATAAGCCCCTTTGATGCCCACTTGGGCCAGTTGGTCGGCCATTTCCTGCGCCCGCTGGTCGCGTCCGCCCCGGGTGCGGGCCAAGCCCTCGTGCAACAAAGGGCTGTGGGCATCAAAACCCAGGCCCACAATGTGCACCGTTTTATGGGCAAAGCTGACAGAAATTTCGGTGCCGGTCAGATAGGGCAGTTGCAGGGCCCGGGCCGCTTCCATGGCGCGCTGCTGTCCCCCGATCTCATCGTGATCGGTCAAGGCCCACAACTCCACGCCTTGCTGCTTGGCGCGGGCAGCAAGGGCTTCAGGGGTCAGCGTGCCATCCGAGATCACGGAGTGGCAGTGCAAATCGGCGTTGAGTATGCTCACCACGCCCATTGTATGGGCTGCAGGTGCATCGCGCATGAAGCCTGTTTTAGGCCATCGCCTCGATCTGGATTTGTAAACTCTCCCGACCCTGCCAGCGATTGATCTGCGGCCTGTAAAGCAGCGTGGCCTGCTTGGGCAGCGGCTCAGAGCGACCGAACCAAATGCCTTCGACCTCGGTGCGGCCTTGGCACAACCTCAGCTTGAGGTGTTTGCTGCCTACCAGGCGTTGCGACACGATTTGCCAATGCGCATGGAACTGCGGCGGTGCAAACCCCGCGCCCCAGACTTGTTGTTCCATGGCCATGAAACTGGGCAGGGACCAATCTTCAGCGCTCAATTCGCCATCGCTCACCAGGGTCAGATGCAAATCTTCCGGTGCGAGCCAAGCCTGAGCCAATGCCGACAAGGCGTGCTCGAATTCGGCCAAATGAACCGCCCGCAAGGTGCAACCGGCCGCCATGGCGTGTCCGCCAAATTGGGTGATCCATTCGGGGTGTTGTTTGGTCAGGGCATCGAGGGCATCGCGCAGATGAAACCCGGGTATGGAGCGCCCTGATCCTTTGATCAAGCCGCCTTGCGCATGGGTAGGTGCGAATACGAAAGTGGGGCGGTGGTATTGGTCTTTCAAACGCCCGGCCAAAATACCGATGACGCCTTCGTGAAAACCGGGGTCAAACAGACACAAGGCGCTGCCCGTTGGTGCCTGCGCGGGCACATGCCCCATGAGCGCCAATGCCTGCTCGCGCATCTCGTCTTCGATCTGGCGCCGTTCCCGATTGATTTCATCCAGCGATTGCGCCTGACTCAGGGCCAGCGTCAGGTCGTCGGTCAGCAGACACTCAATGCCCAAGCCCATGTTGGCCAAGCGTCCCGCCGCATTGATTCTGGGGCCTATGGCAAAGCCCAGGTCCTGACTTTGCAACCAGTCAGCGGTTCGCCCACTGACCTCCAACAAGGCCCTGATACCCGCAGGCATGGTCCCGCGCCGGATTCGCTCCAGGCCCAGATGCACCAAGCGCCGGTTATTGGCATCCAGTGGCACGACATCGGCCACTGTGCCCAAGGCCACCAAGGGCAATAAGGTGTCCAGACGAGGCTCTGCCTGATCGGCAAAATGGCCATGCTGGCGCAGCCAACTGCGGGTGGCCAAGAGCACATAAAACATGACCCCGACGCCCGCCAAGTGCTTGCTGGCAAACCCGCATCCGGCTTGGTTGGGGTTGACCAATGCATCGGCGGCAGGCAGTTCAGGGCCTGGCAAATGGTGGTCGGTCACCAGCACCCGCAGCCCAAGTTGCCGTGCTTGGCGCACCCCCTCAACGCTGGCGATGCCGTTATCGACCGTCACCAATAATTTGGCCCCGATGTCATGCACACGCTGTGCCAAAGCGGGTGTCAGGCCATAGCCGTCGTGTCGACGATCCGGCACGATGAAAGATGCGTTGGCGAGCCCCAGCGCGCGCAAACCCCGGATGGCCACAGCGCAGGCGGTAGCGCCATCGCAATCGTAATCGGCGACGATGCAGACGGCGGTTTGATCGAGCACGGCTTTCCCCAACAATTGCGCCGCCTCTTCGATCCCCTTGAGCCCGGATGGCGGCAACAGCAGATGGGCCGACATGAGGGCCTCTTGTGCCTGACTCACCCCTCTGGCGGCCAGCAAGCGGGCCATCAGGTCACTCATCCCGGCCTCGCGCAAGGCGACCCGGGGCCCTTCGGGGGCGCGCCGCTCAATCCAGGTCATGGCCGTGTGCCTCCCAATGCAGTGGTCGCCAGCGCCGCACCATTCTTTGCCACACCGTTGCATCGTCTGTGCGCCAAAGGCTGGCACGCTCATCGCTGGCCCATAACAATTCGGCCCGGGAAGGTGGTTCAGCGCCTGCCATCGTTTGCAGGCGCTTCAACACCTTGGATAAGGCGGGGGTCAGTCTCCCGGTGCCACTGAACCAAACCGAATTGATGGGCACCGATGCCTGTTGTAACGACGGATGATGATAAAACCACATTTGCAACTCGCTTTGCAGCCGTCTCAGTGCGTCGGATGCCGGCAAAAACCCAGCCACAGGGCGACCTATCACCTTGTCCAGGCTCGCAGTAGGCAATCCTTGCACGGCGTCGCCACGCACCCAGGCTCGATCCGGGGCCACGCGAAAGAGGGTCAGTCCATCGCTGGCGATGAATTCGGCCAACTCATCCCACAGTCGATCGAGGGAAGCCGAATCGGGCCATTGCGGTGCCATGGCCCACACCTGCCCATTGCGGACATGCCAATGCAGCAGGTGCATTTCTGCCCAATGGCCAGCCCCATGCCCGGCTTGGCTGGCGCCCCATTCGGCCCAAGGGAAGAGCCCAGGCGGCGTCGCCTCGCCTGCCAGGTCGCACAAGGCGGCCTCCAAGGCGGTGCCCAGACTATCAACCGGTACTTGCCATTGCCCCAAAGACCTGGCCTTTTGCAACCAGTCTGGCCGCTGGTCCGCTTCTGCGGCAAAATCACTCCCGGCAATGCGGTACAGCCAAAGCGTTTCATTCACGTCCATGACCGGATTGTCCGACATCATGGCCTGTGCCCGTATTACCCCAAACTGAGACCCCAGACCCATACGCCCCATGACCTTTCCCATTCCATTTGAGTTGCGCATCGGCTGGCGCCATTTACGCACCAGCAGGGGCGGGCGTCGCAATCGCTTCATCTCCTTCATCTCCGGAGTCTCCATGCTGGGCATAGCCTTGGGCGTGGCGGCATTGATCATTGTCTTGAGTGTGATGAATGGGTTCCAGAAAGAGGTGCGCGACCGCATGCTGTCTGTGGTCTCGCATCTCGAGGTGTTCAGCGTCGATGGCTCAGGGCTGGCCCATTTGCAAAACCTTGAGCAGCCATTGTCCAGACACCCCGAAGTGCGGGCCTGGGCCCCTTTTGTGGCCGCCCAAGCCCTGCTGGCACGAGGGGAAGACATGCGCGGTGCGGTGGTGCGCGGCATTGAGCCCGAGCAGGAAGCCCAAGTGTCAGACCTGGTTGCGCAATGGAGCCCTCCACAAAGGGCGGCCTTGCAAGCCGGTCGGTTTGGGGTGATCCTCGGTCAGGAACTGGCGCGTCAGATGGGGGTGCGGGTGGGCGATGTGGTCACCCTCATCGCCCCTTCGGGTCAGGTCACGCCAGCCGGGGTGATGCCCCGTTTGCGGCAACTGGAAGTGTTGGGCCTGTTCGATTCAGGACATTACGAGTTTGATGCCAGTCTGGCATTGATGCACCTAGCCGATGCCCAAAAAATGTTTCGCACCGAAGGCCCCATGGGCTTGCGCGTCAAACTCTCTGATGCCCAACTTGCCCCACGTGTGGCGAGCGAATTGGCCCTGGAACTGGGCCCAGGCTATCGGGCTCGCGACTGGACCCAGCAAAACCGCAATTGGTTTGCGGCCGTACAGATCGAAAAACGGATGATGTTCATCATCCTGACTCTTATCGTGGCGGTGGCAGCGTTCAACCTGGTCACTACCCTGGTCATGACCGTGACAGAAAAACGTGCCGACATTGCCATCTTGCGCACCCTGGGTGCCACGCCTGCTTCGATCCTTTGCATTTTTGTCACGCAAGGCGCCTTGTCGGGTTTGGCTGGCACTTTGGGTGGCATGGCGCTGGGGCTGGCGGTCTCTTTCAATCTCGACACGCTGGTGCCTGCCATCGAGCGGGGCCTGGGTTTGCGGTTTTTGCCGCAAGACATCTACCTCATTAGCCATATGCCCAGTGACCCACAAAGCGCCGACATCGTGCCTGTGGTGCTGGTCGCTTTATTGCTTTCTTTATTGGCCACCCTCTATCCCAGCTGGCGTGCCAGCCGGGTGGAGCCGGCGGAGGCGTTGCGCCATGAGTGAATGGATTTTGCAGGCCGAGGGCCTGCACAAGCGCTATCGTCAGGGGCCCCTCGATGTGTCTGTGTTGCAAGCGGTTGACCTGGAGGTCAGCCGTGGCGAGTCGCTCGCCATCGTGGGGGCATCGGGGTCGGGCAAAAGCAGCTTGCTCCACCTTCTGGCTGGCCTGGATACCCCCGACGAAGGCCGCGTGAGCTGGTCGGGCCAAGACATCAAGCAATGGAACCTGGCCGAATTAGGACGCCAGCGCAACCATCACCTTGGTTTTGTCTTTCAGTTTCATCACCTTTTGCCCGAGTTTCACGCTTTGGACAATGTCGCCATGCCGCTTTGGATACGTCGTCTGCCGGTCGAGGAAGCAGCGGCCATGGCCCGACAGGCGTTGGCGCAAGTCGGCCTGGGCCAGCGCTGGCAACATCGCCCGGCCGAGCTTTCTGGCGGTGAGCGTCAGCGGGTGGCCCTGGCGCGGGCCATGGTGAGCCGACCTTCGTGTCTGCTGGCTGACGAGCCCACCGGTAACCTCGACCGCACCACGGCGGATGAGATGTTCCAACTCTTGCTCACCATGTGTCAAAGCCATGCCACTGCTTTGGTGATGGTGACGCATGATGAGTCTTTGGCCGCACGCTGCGATCGGGTCATGCGCTTGCAGCAAGGGCGATTGGTGGGGGCATGATGGCAGGGGGCTTGATCGACACCCATTGCCATCTCGATGCGCCCGAATTCGAAGCCGATCGCGACGCTGTCAGACAGTCGGCCCGCCAACAGGGGGTGGACTATTGCGTCATTCCGGCGGTCGAACCCGCCCATTGGGATGGCGTGGCGGCCTTGGCCAAACAACATCAGGATGTCTATGCCTTGGGCGTGCATCCTTTGTATGTGACTCGTGCCCAAGAGCCTGATGCATCCCGGTTGGGGGATCGATTGACTGAGGCCTTGACTGACCCGGCCCTGGTGGCGGTCGGCGAGATCGGCCTCGATGGCTTTGAGGGACATCCCGATATGGACATGCAGCTTTGGTGGTTTCGTCGTCAACTGGCTTTGGCTCGTGATCTCGGCTTGCCCGTCATCTTGCATGTTCGCCGAGCGGTTGACTGGGTCTTGCGCGAATTGCGCCGTTGCCCAGTGGTCGGAGGGATTGCCCATGCATTCAATGGCAGTTTGCAACAGGCCGAAGCCTTCATTGGCATGAACTTCGCCTTGGGTTTCGGCGGGGCTTTGACTTTTGAGCGGTCCTTGCAATTGCGCCGTTTGGCCACGCAATTGCCTATGAGTGCACTGGTGCTCGAAACCGATGCCCCCGACATCCCGCCCCAGTGGATCTACAAAACCGCCCAACAGCGCGGCCAGGGGCAATGTCAGGGCCGCAACAGCCCGGCCGAGTTGCCCCGCATTGCCCGGCATCTCGCCGACTTGCGAGATTTGTCCACCGCCGAGTTGACGCAGGCTTGTTCGGCCAATGCGCGGCGTGTTTTGCGTTGGCCTGCAGGAGTCTGAAAGATGGGCCGCGCATCCAAACCCGCACTGCCTACGGTTCAATTTTCAGACCATGGCCAAGTCAGATACCTGCACTTGGACTCTCCCTGGGTACAAGGATCGATGCGCATCGATGACCCCTTTGGCATTCACCTGGAATACGTGCAGCGCATGATGGCCGGTCTGCTGTTTGTGCCTTTGCACGAGGTGCCGTTTCAGCATGCCATGCAATTGGGTTTGGGAGCGGCCGCCTTGACCAAGTTTTGTCACAAGCACCTGCGCTGCCGCACCACCGCCATTGAAATCAACCCGCAAGTGGTGGCGGCTTGTCGCCTGTGGTTCAAATTGCCGCCCGACAGCGACCGTCTGTCCGTGGTGCTGGGTGATGCCGCAGAAGTGGCTGCGCACAACCATTGGCGGCATCAGATCGACCATTTGCATGTCGATTTGTACGATCATGAGGCGGCCTCTCCGGTTTTAGACAACCCGGAGTTTTATGGCCATTGCCGGCAGTTGCTGACCGATGTCGGCGTCATGTCCGTCAATTTATTTGGGCGCAGCATGAGCTTTGGGCGCAGCCTGAACCACATCACCGAGGTCTTCTCAGACCAGGCGGTGTGGGTTTTCAAGCCCACTCGTGAAGGCAACACCGTGGTTTTGGCCTTGCGCACCCCGGTTCGGCCCACTCGCACCCAATTGGCCGCTCAGGCCATTCAAATTGAAGAAAAATGGCCTGCTTTGCCTGCCGCCCGATGGGTGCGGGCCCTGTCACCTGTGTCTTGAAAGCGACAGGTCTATAAGTGAAACCCGCAATCTCTTTAAGTTTACTTACAGTCATAATCAGCAGGTTCAATAGGTTTCGAGGAGATGGCTTGTGAAAATCAAAAGTCAAAAAGACTTTCTTTCGGGATTGATGTTTCTGGTGGTGGGCGGCATATTCGCTTGGGGAGCCACCAATTACTCCATAGGCATCGGGGCGCGCATGGGGCCGGGTTACTTCCCGCTCTTGCTCGGTGTTTTGTTGGCCATTCTTGGTGCGGTCATTCTGATGGGTTCACTGATTGTTGAAACCCCTGATGGCGATAAAGTCAGCAAGATCGCCTGGAGACCACTGGTCTACATCCTGGGGGCCAATCTGGTGTTTGGCCTCTTGTTGGGCGGCTTGCCTTCCATCGGCTTGCCGTCCTTCGGTCTCATTGTGTCCATCTTCGCGCTCATCATCATCGCCAGCAAAGCGGGTGATGAATTTCATTGGAAGTCGGTCCTGATTCTGGCGACCGTGTTGTCTGTGGGCAGCTATCTGGCCTTCATCGCATTGCTGAAATTGCAAATGCCGGTTTGGCCCACTTTCCTGGTCGGTTAAGGAGTTTTTTGCATGGATCTCATCACCAACCTCTCGATCGGCTTTGGCGTCGCTTTTACGCCGATCAATCTGGCTTACGCCTTTCTGGGCTGCTTGTTGGGCACGCTGATTGGCGTCTTGCCCGGCGTGGGCCCCATCGCCACCATCGCCATGTTGCTGCCCGCGACCTACGCATTGCCTCCCGTCTCGGCGCTGATCATGTTGGCCGGCATTTACTACGGTGCCCAGTACGGTGGCTCTACCACCGCCATCCTGGTGAATCTGCCCGGTGAGTCCTCATCGGTCGTCACCACCCTGGACGGTTACCAGATGGCCCGCAAGGGTCGCGCTGGCCCGGCCCTGGCTGCCGCTGGTTTGGGTTCGTTTTTTGCGGGTTGTGTCGGTACCTTGATTCTGGCGGCTTTTGCCCCCCCACTGACAGAATTGGCGTTCAAATTCGGCCCGGCTGAATATTTCTCGCTCATGGTCTTGGGTCTGATCGGCGCCATCGTGTTGGCTTCCGGCTCGCTGGTCAAAGCCATCGCCATGATCATTTTGGGCCTGCTTCTGGGCCTGATCGGTACCGATGTCAACTCGGGCGTGGCGCGCTACAGCATGGACATTCCGGAGCTGACCGACGGCATTGGCTTTGTGACCATTGCCATGGGTGTGTTCGGTTATGGCGAGATCATCTCTAACCTGTCGCGTCCGTCTGACCAGCGCGAGGTGTTCACTTCCAAGGTGCAGGGTTTGTTCCCCACACTGGAAGACTTCAAACGCATGATCCCTGCGGTCATCCGCGGCACCACTTTGGGTTCGCTGTTGGGCGTGTTGCCCGGTGGCGGTGCATTGCTGGCTGCTTTTGCTGCTTACACCATCGAGAAGAAAACCAAGCTCAAGCCGGGCGAAGTTCCTTTCGGTCAGGGCAATATCCGTGGGGTGGCTGCCCCTGAATCGGCCAACAACTCGGGTGCGCAAACTTCTTTCATTCCGCTGCTGACTTTGGGCATTCCACCCAACGCCGTGATGGCGTTGATGGTTGGCGCCATGACGATCCACAACATCCAGCCCGGCCCGCAGGTGATGACCAGCAATCCGCAGCTCTTCTGGGGTCTGATCGCCTCGATGTGGTTGGGCAACCTGATGTTGGTGATTTTGAACCTGCCGCTGATCGGCATGTGGATCAAGCTGCTCACCGTGCCCTATCGCTTCCTGTTCCCGGCCATCGTGTTGTTCTGTGCGATTGGTGTGTACTCGACCAACAACAACACCTTCGACATCTGGATGGTGGCCATGTTTGGTTTGGTGGGCTATGTCTTCATCTTGCTGGGGTGTGAGCCTGCGCCCTTGCTGCTCGGATTCATCCTGGGCCCGATGATGGAAGAAAACCTGCGCCGTGCCCTGCTATTGTCGCGGGGTGACTGGACGGTGTTTGCGACTCGGCCTTTGTCGGCTGGATTGTTGGCAGCGGCCTTGTTGCTGATCATCATTGTGCTTTTGCCATCGGTGAAGAAAAAACGCGAAGAGACCTTCGTCGAAGAATAAGCTCGCATTCGGCTTCTTTTGAACGGGCTGGCCGAAATGCCAGTCCGTTTCTATTTGGGGCCCCTCATTCGGGTATTTCTGGTCGGGTATTTCGGGGGTGCGACAATGAAGCTTTGAAAGAGCTTGCCTAGGGAAGCTCTGCGTCAGGGGTGTGGTGGTCGAAGCGTGGCATCTTTCGCCTACTGGATTGGAGAGATTGAATTGAACTGGTTTAGGAAGCTCTGCAAAACCCGCCGCGTGCAAGTGGCGGCGCTCAATATCGGTGTGCCATGCAATGCGGGTCTCTCAGCAGGAAACGGCATAGGTCTGCATGAAACCCAAGGCGGTCGGGCACCCGGAATTGCGGTGTCGCGAGGCATGGGGTTTTGCAGAGATTCCTTGCGGTCTTTCAACCGCACAAGGGCCGTCCTGGTCTTGTTTTTCGGATTCTTGTGCACAGGCCTTTGGGCACAAACATATCCGGCCAAATCGATCCGCTTGGTGGTGCCGTTCCCGGCGGGCGGGGCGACCGATATATTGGCGCGCGCGGTCTCGCAAAAACTCTCTGAGCGGCTGGGTCAATCGGTGGTGGTGGACAACAAGCCAGGGGCCGGGGGGTCATTGGGCTCTGATCTGGCGGCCCGCGCCACCCCCGACGGCTATACCTTGCTGCTGGCCACGACCAGCACCCACACCATCGGCCCGGCGGTCAATCCTCGCCTGCCTTACGACGCTTTTGCCGATTTCACTGCGGTGGCGCATGTGGGCAATGCACCCAGCATCATGCTGGTGCCCAACAGCTCACCCGCGCAAAGCGTGAAGGAATGGATCGCCTACGCCAAAGCGCGCCCGGGTCAGCTGAATTACGCCTCCAGTGGCAACGGCACCATCGTGCAGCTGACTGCCGAGTTGTTCAAGGCCCAGGCTGGATTGTTCGTGGTGCACATCCCTTACAAAGGCACGGCATTGGCCATTCCCGATTTGGTCAGCGGCAAGATCGATGTGCTGTTCGATTCATTGCCCAGCGGCATGCCCCATGTGCGCGATGGCCGTTTGCGCGCCCTGGGTGTCACTTCGGCCAAACGCAGCCCGCTGGCCCCTGATCTGCCCGCCATCTCAGAGGTGTTGCCGGGCTATGAATCAAACACCTGGTTTGGCGTCTTTGGGCCCAAAGGCCTGCCTGCCGACATCGTGGCCCGCGTGAACCAGGCGGTCAACCAGACCGTGGCCGACCCAGAGGTTCGCGATAAATTGGCGCGGCTGGGCATAGAAGCCACAGGCGGTAGCCCAGCGGCCTTTCAGGCTTTGCTCAAGACCGAATACGACAAATGGCGCCGCATCATCGACGAGCGCAAGATCACCACCGACTAAACCTCGCGGCTCACCTGCTCCCGGTTCACTCAGTTGACAGCCGCTTTTTCACTGCCCCGACATAATCCAGCACCATGAAGTTCAACTACGCCAACCCTTATCCCATGGCCCGTTTGCCGGTATTTGCCCGCAACGCGGTGTCCACTTCTCACCCACTGGCCGCTCAGGCCGGTCTGCGCATGCTTTGGGCCGGTGGCAGTGCGGTCGATGCCGCCATTGCCGCTGCGGCCACCATCATGATCACAGAGCCGGTCAGCAACGGTCTGGGGTCTGACGCCTTTGCCATCTTGTGGGACGGCAAAGAGCTACAGGGCCTGAACGCTTCGGGCACCGCCCCGGCGGCATGGACCCCTGAATACTTCCAACGCAAATACGGCGACGGCTGTATGACCCCGCCCAAGCGTGGCATGGACTCGGTCACCGTGCCCGGTGCCATTGCCGGTTGGGTCGCATTGCACGAGCGTTACGGCAAATTGCCATTCGAGGACTTGCTGCAACCCGCCATAGAGGTGGCCGAACGGGGTTATCTGATGCCCATTGTCGTGCAGTCCAAGTGGCTGGCCGCGACCGAAGAGTTGCGCGTTCAGCCCGGTTTTACCGAGTCGTTTTTACCGTGGGGTCGGGCGCCCGAAGTGGGCGAACTGTTTCGTTTCCCGGCGGCGGCGCGTGCCTTGCGTGCCATTGCCCAAACCAAAGGCCAGGCCTTCTACCAGGGCGAAATGGCCCAGGCGCTGGAAAAATTCTCTGACGCCAACGGCGGCTCTCTGAAAGTGTCTGACCTGGCCGCTTACCGGCCCGAGTGGGTCAAACCGCTGGCCAAAGACTATCGGGGCTATACCTTGCATGAAATCCCGCCCAATGGGCAGGGCATCGCGGCCCAGATGGCGCTGGGCATCCTGAGCCACTTTGATTTGGCATCCATGCCTCTGGACGGCGCCCAGGCCGAGCACCTGAAGATCGAGGCCATGAAGCTGGCTTTTGCCGACACCTACCGCTATGTCGCGCAGCGCGATGCCATGGAAATCACGCCAGAGCAGATGCTGGACGATGCTTATCTGGCCAGCCGTGCCCGCCTGATTGACCCCAAGCGGGCGCAAGACTTCCAGGCCGGCAATCCGGTCAAGGGCGGCACCATTTATCTCACTGCCGCCGACGAGAGTGGCATGATGATCAGCTTCATACAGAGCAATTACATGGGCTTTGGATCGGGTTGCGTCGAGCCGACTTTCGGCATCAGCCTGCAAAACCGGGGCCACGGTTTTAGCGCTTCGCCCAAAGGGGCCAACCGTGCCAATCTGGTGGCACCGGGCAAACGCCCTTTCCACACCATCATTCCTGCGTTTTTGACGCAAAACGGTCAGCCTGTCATGAGTTTTGGCGTCATGGGCGGCAATATGCAGCCCCAAGGTCATATGCAGACGCTGGTGCGCATGATCGACCACGCGCAAAACCCGCAGACCGCTTGCGATGCGCCGCGCTGGCGCTTTAACGCAGGTCTGGAGATCAACGCCGAACCCACCATGCCCGCCGCCACTGTGCAGGGCCTGAAAGACTTGGGGCACCAGATCGCCGTCATCAATGACAGCTACCAGGACTTCGGTGCCGGTCAGTTCATCTGGCGCGCCGGAGACCCAGCGGTAGAGGGTTATGTGGTCGCCAGCGATTCTCGTCGCGACGGCCTGGCCGCGGGCTTTTAAGCGGCCCGCCCCGCATGACCCCGCCACCGGCCAGCATCTTGCCCGCAGTGCATCGGGCCGGGCTGTGGCTGGCCGTGGCCGGGGCCATCGCTTTCAGCGGCAAGGCCATCATCGTCAAGCTGGCCTACCGCTACCCGGTCGATGCCGCCACGCTCATCATGTACCGCATGCTGTTTGCATTGCCGCTGTTTTTGCTGATGGCCTGGTGGGCCGAGCGTCAGCCCACGGCACGCGCCCAGCCCCTGAGCCGCAAGGATGTGCTGGGCATCGTCGGCCTGGGCTTCATGGGTTACTACCTGTCAAGCTACCTGGACTTTTTGGGCTTGCAGTATGTCAGCGCTGGCCTGGAGCGGCTGATCTTGTACCTCAACCCGACTTTGGTGTTGGTATTGGGCTGGCTGATCTATCGGCGTGCCGTCCAGACGCGCCGCATGCTCGCCATGGCCGTCAGCTATAGCGGTGTCTTGCTGGTGTTTGGCCACGAAGTGGTTTGGGCCGGTCAACAGGTGGCCTTGGGAGCTTTACTGGTTTTTTTGAGCGCCGTCACCTATGCCCTGTATCTGATTTACAGTGGAGAACTGGTCAAACGGCTGGGCTCGATGCGACTGGTGGGCTGGGCCAGTTCGGTGGCCTGTGTGTTTTGCATCGTTCAGTTTTTGTTGTTGCGACCGCTTGAGGCCGCAGTGGTGCCTGCCCCCGTGATCGGCTTGTCGGTACTCAACGCTGTGGTGTGCACTGTGGCCCCGGTGTTGCTGGTGATGATGGCGATTGAGCGCATAGGCCCCGGACTGACCGCGCAAACCGGCATGGTGGGCCCGATGTCTACCATCGCCATGGGCGTGCTGATTTTGGATGAACCCCTCAACGCCTGGATTGGCGTGGGCACCTTGCTGGTGCTGGGGGGCGTTTTCATGGTTTCTCGTCAAGGAGCAAAGTAAATGGATCTGGGCATCAAAGGCAAATGGGCGCTGGTTGGCGGCGCCAGCAAAGGGTTGGGTCTGGGTTGCGCCCGCGCACTGGCGCATGAGGGCGTCAACGTGGTCATGGTGGCGCGTGGCGCCGAGGCGCTGAACGCCAGCGCACAGGCCCTGCAAAAAGAGGTGGGGCCCCAGGCCAAGGTGCTGGCCGTGGCGGCTGACATCACCACCGAAGCGGGCCGCGAGGCCATCTGGTCGGTGGCCGGTGGCCCGGGCAAATCGTATGACATCGTTGTCACCAATGCCGGTGGTCCGCCCCCAGGCGATTTCCGTGACTGGGGCCGCGATCAGTGGATCAAGGCGGTTGATGCCAATATGCTGACCCCCATCGAACTGATCAAGGCCACGGTAGACGGCATGGCCGAGCGCGGCTTTGGCCGCATCATCAACATCACCTCGGGCGCGGTCAAGGCCCCCATCGACGTGCTGGGCCTCTCCAACGGCGCTCGCTCGGGATTGACGGGTTTTGTGGCCGGTGTGGCCCGTCAGACCCGACTGGCCTCGCGCAATGTCACCATCAACAACCTGCTGCCCGGTGCATTTGACACCGACCGCATCCGCACCACTTTGAAAGGCGCCGCAGAAAAAGCGGGCAAATCGGTGGAGGAAGTGGCTGAAATGCGCAAAAAAACCATCCCGGCTCAACGCTTCGGCAATGCCGAAGAATTCGGCCAAACCTGCGCCTTTTTATGCAGCGCACATGCCAGTTACATCACCGGCCAGAACATCCTGACCGACGGCGGGGCATACCCGGGGACTTACTGAGTTTATTTTCGCGAAGACACCACGATGCCGCCCACGATCAGCGCAAAAGCGATGGCGTGATACACCTTTGGGGTGTCGCCCAGCACCAGGCTGGACATGACGGCGGCAAACAGTGGCGTGAGGTTGGCAAAGAAGCCCGCCACGCCCGGCCCGACCCGCTGTACCCCCAAGCCCCAGAATCGATAGGCCAGCACGGCGGGCCCGATGGCGATGGCCAGGATGGCACCAGCCAGCGGCCACCCCCAGTCGATGCTGGCATCCAGATGCACCCATTCCGCGCCTGCAAAAAGCCCTGACCAGACCAGGCCGTAGGCCAATTGGGCCATTAAAAACCCCGCCCAATCGCGTCGCAATTCAGCCGGGTCTTTAGGCAGGGCCAATAGCCAGCTGTACCAAGCCCAGCTGGCCGTGGCCAATATAACAAACAAATCTCCCACCACCCACTTCACTTGCAGCAGGTTGTGCCAATCGCCGCGACTGAGCACGGTCAGCACACCCAGAATCGACAATGCAGCCCCCAGCCATTGGCGTTTGCGCACCGACTGACCAAAGAAGAGGGCACCCAGGCCCAGCATGAACACCGGCGTGCTCGATGCCACCAGGGTGATGTTGATGGGGCTGGAGGTTTGCAACGCCAGATACTGAAAGCTGTTGTAAGTGCCTATTCCCAAAAAACCGATGAGGGCATATCGACGCCACAAGCCCCAGATGGGGCTGCTTCGCAACAACACCCGCCAAGCCAGCGGCAAAACAATCAGAAAGGCCGCGAACCAGCGCAGAAAATTCAGCGTGATCGGCGGGCACAGATCCTGGATGATGCGCCCCAACACCACATTGCCCGCCCAGAAAAAAGGGGGCACCAGCAGCATGGCGATGGTTTGGGGTGTCAATTGCGGCACAGCAGTCATGGGCAAACTATACCCAGATCACCCCACTCAGGCATGTCGCTTGTGGCACCATAGCCGTTTGACAAAAACACGAAGGAGAATATCCATGACCCGCGCCGTTCGCATTGACCGCCATGGCGGTCCTGAAGAAATGAAAATCGTCGATGTCACCGTGGGTGAGCCCGGCCCCGGTGAAATCCGTATCCGCCACAAGGCGGTCGGCCTGAATTTCATTGACGTGTACCAACGCACCGGGCTATACCCATTGCCCATGCCTGCATTCATGGGCAATGAGGCGTCGGGCATCGTCGAGGCCGTCGGCGCCGGGGTCACCCACCTCAAAGTCGGTGACCGTGCCGCATATGCCAGTCGCCCGCCCGGCGCTTATTGCGATGTGCGCGTCATGCCGGCGGCCACGGTGTGCAAGCTGCCCGATGTCATTTCGTTCGAAACCGGCGCAGCCATGATGCTCAAGGGCCTGACCGCCCAATATCTGCTCAAGCGCACCCTGCCACAAGGCGGGCTGCAGGCCGGGGACCACATCCTGTTTCATGCCGCTGCGGGCGGCGTAGGGCTGATTGCTTGCCAATGGGCCAAGGCACTGGGCTTGCAACTGATCGGTACTGCGGGCAGCGATGACAAATGCGCCTTGGCCAAAGCCAATGGGGCGGCGCATGTGATCAATTACAACAAGGAAGATTTTCTGGCGCGTGTCAAAGACATCACCGGTGGCAAGGGCGTGAAAGTGGTCTATGACTCGGTGGGCAAAGACACCTGGGACAAGTCACTCGATTGTCTGAGCCCCTTTGGCCTGATGGCTTCGTTTGGCAATGCCTCTGGGCCGGTGCCCGACTTCTCGCCCGGTATTTTGGCTGCCAAGGGCTCTATTTACGTGACACGCCAAACCCTCTTTACCCACATGAGCAACCGCGAGACCTGTCAATCGATGGCCGATGATCTTTTTGATGTGGTCAGCCGTGGCCTGGTCAAGATTCCCATAGACCAGACCTATCCCTTGGAAAAAGTGCAGCAGGCGCACATCGACCTGGAATCGCGCAAGACCACAGGTTGCACCATCATCACCCTCTGATCGGACGGTACATTGGCGGCTCGGGCCTGGCCTACGCGTCAGGCCTGATGCATCATGCGGATGGCCTGAATGGATGCAAAAAATGGGCTTGGACTGCACAATGCGCTGCCGAAGCGATTTTTAATACATTTGTTTAATTTTTATCCTGATTGAGACTAAAATCAGGTCATCTTTGTCGCATTCACTGGCCTTGATGGATTGTCGGCATCGTTGGCCATCGTTAAGCAGATGTCCGCTTTTCTCGGAAAACATCATAGGTCACACCGTTCATGACGATTGAAAAGGGTTTTTTTAGGGCAGTTGTTTGATGCCATTCTTTTTGTATATACAATAAGGCAGAAAATGAACAACCTGAAGGTGTCTGAAGCAGTCAATACCAAACTCCTTGATAAACACCAAGTGACTGTTCGAGAGGTTGAACATTGTTTTGATAACAGGGAAGGTCGCTTGTTATACGATCAACGGGCATTGACCAAAACTCATCCACCTACCCTCTGGTTCATTGCCCCATCTAACCAGAACCGCTTGCTCAAAATCGTGTATATACAAAAGGGAAATGAAGTGATACTCAAGACGGCTTATGAACCCAACAAACAAGAGTTGGCGATCTATGAGCGTTTTGGCAAGGCCGCATGAGGTGACCTTGCCACACTGGAGAACTGGATGAGCAAAAAAATGAAAGATTCCGATCAGGCATGGGATGACCGTGCATTGGGCGCAGAGCAAGAATTTGTGGGCGTGGCCGATAGCAGCCATGAACAAGCCCTGAATGATGCCTTAGAGTTACAGTCAATATCGATTCGATTGCCCAAAGAACTGATCAAAAACTACAAGTTGATGGCCGCTTTCCATGGCGTGGGGTATCAACCGTTGATGCGCGATGTGTTGCAGCGTTTTGTGCAACCCGAACTCCAGCATATTTTGGAGAGCCAGATTCAATTGGCCGAGTCTAAGCCGAGACGCAGTTTGAGCCTGAAGCGTAAAGCCGCCTGAGCGTTACTTTCCCCGCCGCACCCGCAGGAACTCGTCAAGCAACAGACAGGCTGCGCCAAGGGTGATGGCGCTGTCGGCCAGATTGAAGGCGGGAAAGTGCCCGCCTGCAAATAGGGGCTCAAGCCAGTCAAAGTGAAAGTCAAGGAAGTCGATCACATGGCCATGCACCAGACGGTCGATCACATTGCCCACTGCGCCGCCCAACAACATCGACAATGCGAAGGCAAACAATTTTTGCTGCCCGTGGCTGCGCAACAACCAAAGCATGAAGAGTGCCGCAGCCACCCCTAGGGCGGTGAAAAACCAGCGTTGCCAGCCCCCCGCATCGGACAGAAAGGAAAACGCCGCCCCAGCGTTATGCACCCGCACCAAATTAAAAAACGGGGTCACAGCCTGGCTGTGCCACAGATCGAACTGAGCCACCACCAGCCATTTGCTCAACTGATCCAGCACCAGCACCAGCGCGGCCAACGCCAGCCAGATCGCCCAGCCCGGTCGGGATTTGGCCATGGTCAGGCGAAGTGGCGGCTTTCGCCGTCACCGTGTAAATTGCTCACGCAGCGACCGCACAGACCGGGGTGTCCGTGTGGGCCCACGTCGTCGGCATAGTGCCAACAACGCTCGCATTTGGTGGCCTGGCTCACCCTTGGGGTGACCCGGGTCTCGGCGCCTTGGGTCAGCCGGACCTTGGAGGTGATGAAGACAAACTTCAGGTCCTCGCCCAGACTGGACAATGCGGCATGGTCTTCGCCCTGGGCCTGTACCTCGATCTCGGCTTGGAGCGAAGCCCCCAACTGCCCAGCGGCACGCAGCGCCTCAATTTCTTTGTTGGCCACCTCGCGCACGGCCCTGATGCGGGCCCACTTTTCCAGCAAGGCCGGGTTGGGCTGTGGCAAATGCACATAGGTTTCGGTGAACACCGTTTCGCCCTGTTCCAGCACCTGCCATGCTTCTTCGGCGGTAAAGCTCAAAAATGGCGCCATCCAGCGCAGCATGGCCTGGGTGATCTGCCACAGGGCGGTTTGTGCGCTGCGCCGTGCCAGCGATTTGGGGGCTGTGGTGTAGAGGCGGTCTTTCAGGATGTCGAGGTAAAACGCCCCCAGGTCTTCCGAACAATACACCTGCAGTTTGGACACCACAGGGTGGAACTCGTACTGGCCGAAGTGGCCACCTTCAAAAACACCGCGCTGGGCATTGAAATGCCCCACGATGTCGGCTTGCAACTCGGCCGCCCGCGCCAGCGCATAGCGGTCAATTTCCAGCAATTGCTCAGGCGCGACCGCATCGTTGACCGGGTCAAAGTCGCTGGTATTGGCCAGTAAAAATCGAAGTGTGTTGCGTATGCGCCTGTAGGCATCGACCACTCGCGCCAGAATTTTGTCGTCAATGTTGAGGTCGCCCGAGTAGTCGGTGGACGCCACCCACAGGCGCACGATCTCGGCGCCCATTTTGTCGGTGACTTCCTGCGGCACGACCACATTGCCCAGGCTTTTGGACATCTTGCGGCCATGGCCATCGGTGGCAAAGCCGTGCGTCAAAAGGCCCCGGTAGGGGGCTCGGCCAAACAGCGCGCAACCCAGCAGCAGGGACGAGTGAAACCAACCACGGTGCTGGTCGTGGCCTTCCAGATACAAGTCTGCTTCGGGGCCTTCTTCGTGGTGGGGCTTGCGGCCATAGGCTTGCTCGCTATAGGCCTCATGGCTGCCGCGCAGCACATGCCAAAAAGTCGAGCCAGAGTCAAACCACACCTCCAAAATATCGGTGCTCTTGGTGTAGTGCCCGGCGTCTTCACCCAGTATGTCGGCGGCGCTGACCCGGCTCCAGGCCTCAATACCGCCGCGCTCGACGATGTCTGCGGCCTGGTCCATGATTTCCAGCGTGCGGGGGTGCAACTCGCCACTGTCTTTGTGCAAGAAGAAGGGCACTGGAACACCCCAGCTGCGCTGGCGCGAGATGCACCAGTCGGGTCGGTTGGCGATCATGTCGCGCAGTCGGGATTGGCCGTTTTCCGGGTAAAAGCGGGTGTCCTCAATGGCTTGCAAAGCCAATTGCCGCAAGGTTTGCCTGGGTTTGATCTGCGGGTTCTCGAACACCCCGGTGCCTTCATCCATGCGTATGAACCACTGCGGCGCGGCCCTGTAGATGACCGGTGTTTTGTGGCGCCAGCAATGCGGGTAGCTGTGGGTGATGGGTGTGGTGGCCATCAGTCGGCCCGCGTCGCGCAGGGCTTGCAAAATCACCGGCACCGCCTTCCAGATGTGCTGGCCACCAAACAGTGCAAAGTCTGGTGCATACGCGCCCTGGCCTTGTACCGGGTTCAAGATGTCGCGTGGCGTCATGCCGTGAGCAATGCACGAGTTGTAGTCGTCCACACCATAGGCCGGGGCTGAGTGGACCAGGCCGGTGCCATCGCCCTCGCCGACATACTCGGCCAGAAACACCGGCGCCACGCGGTCGTAACCGCCGTCCACATGTGCCAGCGGGTGGCGGAATTCGATGCGGTCCAGCGCCTGCCCCTTGGCCGTGGCCAATACCTGACCTGTCAGGCCATAGCGCTCAAGGCAGGCTTGCACCCTGGAAGCCGCCAGCAGCAACACGCCGCGCTCGGTTTGAACCAGAGCGTAGTCGATTTCGGGGTTGGCATTCAGCGCCTGGTTGGCCGGAATCGTCCAGGCGGTGGTGGTCCAGATCACCGCGTAGGCGTCGCCAGGCAGGCTGTCCAGTCCAAAGGCCAGGGCCAGCCGTGCAGGCTGGGCACATAAAAACGCCACATCGAGCGTGTCGCTCTTTTTGTCGGCGTACTCAATTTCGAATTCGGCCAGCGATGAGGCACAGTCGAAACACCAATACACGGGCTTGAGGCCGCGATAGACGAAGCCGCGCTCGATCACTTGCTTGAAGGCACGCAACTGCCCGGCTTCATTGACCGGGTCCATGGTGCGGTATGGGGTGTCCCATTCACCCAGAACCCCCAGCCGTTGAAAATCGGTCTTTTGCTGTGCGATTTGTTCGGTCGCGTAGGCTCGGCTCTTGGCCTGCATGTCGTCGCGACTGAGGTGACGGCCATGCTCTTTTTCTATGGCGTTTTCAATCGGCAGGCCGTGGCAATCCCAGCCAGGGATGTATTGGGCGTCAAAACCAGCCAATTGGCGGCTTTTGACGATCATGTCTTTGAGCACCTTGTTCAAGGCATGGCCGATGTGCAACTTGCCGTTGGCATAAGGCGGCCCGTCGTGCAGCACAAACAGAGGTGCGCCTTGGCGGGCCAGGCGCAATTTTTTGTACAAACCATGGGTCTGCCAGGCCTGTGCCCAGGCTGGCTCGCGCTTGGGCAGGTCGCCGCGCATCGGAAACGGTGTGTCGGGCAAATTCAGGCTGCTGCGGGTATCGCTGGTGTTCTTGGTGTTCATGGGGCAGACGGTTCAATCGGGCGGGCGCCTAAGACAGAATTCACAGGCTTGGGCGGGCGGGGGCAAAGCAGGGCGCCTGGCGCCACGCCTCAAATTCGGTCGCGCGTGGTCTGACGCCGCGTGTGCGCATGCGAAGGGCGCTCTGCAAACCACAGGCGCGCGTCTTCGCAGTCTTGGGCGATGCCTTGTTGCAAGGCCTCCAGACCGTCGTACTTTCGTTCGTCGTGTAATTTGTGCAGCAGTTCCACACGCACGATTTTAGCGTAGCCCCCGTCCGGGCCCAGATGGTCTGGCCATTGCAGGCAATGCGTCTCTAACAACACCTGCCCGCGGTTGACATCGGTGGGGTCCAAGGTGGGGCGAACCCCCAGACTGGCCACGGCAGGCAGGGCATGATCGGCCAGCCCCCAGACCTGAGCCACAAAGATGCCTTGGGTGGCTGGTTTCTTGTGTCGAAAGCGCAAATTCAGGGTTCGGAAGCCCAGTTCCCGGCCCAGGCGAGCGCCTGCGACCACATGGCCAGAGATCGCATAGGGGCGCCCCAAAAGTTGGGCCGCCTCGGCCATCGCCCCGTTGGCCAGCACCTCACGCACGGCTGAACTGCTGACCCGCAAGCGGCCATGCCGAAAGGGCGGCAATGCGGGGCTGGGCCCGCCTTTCATGCCGGGGCGGGGGTCTGAAATCTCATAGCTGTTCATGCGCGCCACATCAAAACCGTGCATTTCACCCGCTTGAACCAGCATGTCATAGTCGCCTGCGCGCTTGGCCCCGAAGCGGAAATCGTCTCCCACCAGCACATAACGCACCCCCAGACCGTCGAGCAAGACTTCCCGGATGAAGTCATCCGGGCTTTGCGAGGCAAACCGCGCATTGAAGGGCAGGATGATGCACTGGTCGACCCCGCAGCGCTGCAACTCGCTCAGTTTGTCGCGCAGTGTGGCGATGCGCTCGGGGGCCAATTCGGGCTTGTTGGCCCGCAGAGCAAAAAAGTCCCGGGGGTGAGGCTCGAAGGTCATCACACAGCTGGGCACGCCCCGGTGCTCGGCTTCCGAGCGCAACAAGGCCAGCATGGCCTGATGCCCCCGGTGCACCCCGTCGAAATTGCCGATGGTGAGGGCACAGGCCTCGGCCAGCCGGGGGTGATGGAAACCGCGAAAGACTTGCATGATGGCTCAGAGCATGACACAAAAACAGGCCAAAAACAGGCTATATTGTCACATGTAGGTTCGGTGTTCTGTTGACCATAGGAGGTTCGCCTTGAAGGTCCTGAAGTTGTCGGCCCAGGGACTGCCACAGTCCTGGATTTCCCTGGAACAAGCGGTCATCCACTATGCGTCCCAAGAAGTGCGTTGGGAGGCCGGCGGTGAAGTCGCTGTCTTTCGCGGCGGCCACAATGCCATCAGCGGGCAACAGTCGATCATCACGGTGAACAGCATCATCGGCACCAAAGGTGTCCCCAACATCAATCCCTTCGAGCTTCGGCCCGGGCTCACCAACAGCAAACTGTTTGCCCGCGACCGCAACATCTGCGCCTACTGTGGTGACCATTTCCACGAAACCGAGCTCACCCGGGAGCACATCGTGCCCTTTGCCCAAAACGGCCAAGACCACTGGATGAATGTCGTCACGGCCTGCCGCGCCTGTAATGCCCGCAAAGCCAACCGCACCCCTGAGCAGGCCCGCATGCCCTTGCTTTATGCCCCTTATGTGCCCAGCCTGTGGGAAGACTTCATCTTGCGCAACCGCCGCATTTTGGCCGACCAGATGGAGTTCCTGATGGCGCATTTGCCGCGCCACTCCCGCCTGGTGGCCTGAGGGCTCAACCCCGATTCAAATCGCGCAAACGCCGGGCCACCGCCATCGGATAAATCCGGTGCTCCTGGCTCAGCACCCGCGCTGCCAGCGTGGCGGCGTCGTCGCCGGGCAGCACCGGTACCACCGCCTGGGCCAGGATCGGCCCGTGGTCCAGTTCGGCAGTGACTTCGTGCACCGTGGCCCCGGCAAACCGGCAGCCTGCATCTATGGCACGCTGGTGCGTGTGCAAGCCCGTGAAGGCCGGCAGCAAAGAAGGGTGGATGTTGAGCAGCCGCCCGGCATACCGAGTCACGAAACCGGGCGTCAAAATCCGCATGAACCCGGCCAGCAAGACCAACACGGGCGCTTGAGCGTCGATGTGTTGGGTCAATTCGGCTTCAAAAGCCACACGTGGTTGTGCCGACTGTGCATAAACGGTGTGGTCAACCACGGCGGTGGGCAAGCCCTGCTCACGCGCCCATGCCAATCCACCTGCGTCGGGGCGGTTGCTGAGGACCAAAGAAACACCGGCCCCGTAGCGCCCGGCCCAGTCTTCGCGGCGGCTGGCCTCAACCAGGGCCCGCATGTTCGAGCCACCGCCCGAGATCAGGATCACGATGTTTTGCATGGGCCAGATTGTCGCCCAAGCCCAATCAGAACTAAGGGTTAACACCAAAAAAGCACGATCGTGCTAAAACATGGGCTGTCACCGGAGAAAAACGCCATGGATCTCGCATTTACCCCTGAAGAAGAAGCCTTCCGCCAAGAGGTGCGCGAATGGGTGCGCACCCATTTGCCCAAAGAAACCGCCCACAAAGTCCATCATGCTTTGCGCCTGACCCGCGAGGACATGCAAAACTGGGCCAAGATACTGGGCAAAAAGGGCTGGCTGAGTTATGCCTGGCCCAAGCCGTTTGGCGGCCCCGGTTGGAGTGCCGTGCAAAAGCACTTGTTCGAAGAAGAGTGCGCCCTGGCCGGTGCGCCGCGCATTGTGCCCTTTGGCCCGGTGATGGTCGCACCCGTCATCATGGCCTTCGGCACGCCCGAACAGCACCAACGTTTTTTGCCCGGCATCGCCAGTGGTGAAGTCTGGTGGAGCCAAGGATACAGCGAGCCCGGTTCTGGCTCGGACCTTGCCTCACTGAAAACACGGGCAGAGCGCGTGGGTGATAAGTACATCGTCAATGGTCAAAAGACCTGGACCACTCTGGGCCAGTATGGTGAGTGGATTTTTTGCCTGGTGCGAACCAGCAATGAAGGCAAGCCGCAAACCGGCATATCGTTTTTGTTGATCGACATGAAATCCAAAGGCGTCTCGGTGCGCCCGATCAAATTGCTCGACGGCGAATGCGAGGTCAACGAGGTCTGGTTCGATAACGTCGAGGTGCCCGCCGAAAACCTGGTGGGCCAGGAAAACAAGGGCTGGGATTACGCCAAATATCTGCTGGCGCACGAGCGCACCAACATCGCCGACGTCAACCGCGCCAAGCGCGAACTGGAACGCCTCAAGCGCATCGCCAAGGCCGAGGGGGTGTACGACGATGTGCGATTCCGCGACGAAATCGCCAAACTGGAAGTGGACATCGTGGCCCTGGAGATGCTGGTGCTGCGCGTGCTCAGTGCCGAAAAATCGGGCAAACAGTCGCTGGACATTGCGGGCTTGCTCAAAATAAGGGGCAGTGAAATCCAGCAGCGCTACAGCGAGTTGATGATGCTGGCCGCCGGGCCGTACAGTTTGCCCTTTATCACCGAAGCCATGGAGGCAGGTTGGCAGGGCGATCATGTGGGGGCTTTGCATTGCGCACCCCTGGCTTCGACCTATTTCAATATGCGCAAGACCACCATTTACGGTGGCTCCAACGAGGTGCAGCGCAATATCGTGGCACAGACCGTGCTGGGCTAAAAAGGGACAAGATCATGGATTTCAATTTCAGCGAAGACCAGCAACAACTGCGCGACGCCGTGGCCAAATGGGTTGAAAAGGGCTATGACTTTGAGCGCCGTCGCCACATCGTTGCCGAGGGCGGCTTCAGCCGTGAGGCCTATGGCGAGTTGGCCGAACTGGGCTTGACCGGCCTGGCATTGCCCGAGTCGATGGGCGGCTTGGGCATGGGCCCAGTCGAGGCGATGGTGGTCATGGAAGAGTTGGGGCGGGGCATTGTGCTAGAACCCCTGGCCCAGTCCATCGTGGCCGGGGTGGTGTTGGCCCATCATGCCAACGCCGATATGCAGCAAGCCTGGGGGCCGCGCTTGGCCAGTGGCGAAGCCTTGGTGGTGTTGGCGCACCAAGAGCGCAAGTCGCGCTATCGCTTGGACGACTGTGCCACCACGGCCCGTGCCAACGGTGCGGCCTATGCGCTGAGTGGCACCAAAAGCATCGTGCCCGTCGGTGATCGGGCCGATGCCTACATGGTGCCGGCCATGCGCGATGGCAAGATGGGCCTCTATCTGGTTCTTGCGGGCGCCTCCGGGGCGAGCACCCGTGGTTATCTGACCCAGGATGGGGGGCGCGCGGCTGAGCTCAAACTCGATCAGGCCCCTGCCGCCTTGATCACAGAACAGGGTGAGGTTGCCTTGGCGCATGCGGTCGATGTCGGCATCGCTGCCTTGTGTGCCGAGGCCGTGGGCGCGATGGAGAAAACCTTGGCACTCACCGTGGAATACATGAACACCCGCAAGCAATTCGGGGTCACCATTGCCACGTTCCAGGCCTTGCGTCACCGCGTCTCCGACATGAAAATGCAGCTCGAACTCGCGCGTTCGATGAGTTACTACGCCACCCTGAAGCTGACTGCCCCATCGCAAGAGCGCAGCCTGGCCATCAGCCGTGCCAAGTACCAGCTGGGGCAGTCGATGCGCTTTGTGGGGCAACAGGCCATTCAGCTGCACGGCGGCATCGGCGTGACCGACGAGTACAGCGTGAGCCATTACTTCAAGCGCCTGACCCAGATCGAGATGACCCTGGGGGATAGCTTGCACCACCTGGCCCAGGTGAGTGCGGGCATGCAAGACACCGCTGGCGTTTTTGCCTGAACCGTTCATCCCCCGCATGGGGTAAAACCCCGAGGGATTCAGCCCTTGGGGTTATTGATCGCCAGATCAGCCAAACCTAGAATGTCCTCACAGTTCAATAAGGGAACATTCATGAACAGTTCACGTCAATTTCGTGTGGCCGTCATCGGCCTGGGCTGGTGGGGCCAAACCATCGTCAAATACCTCAAAAATGCCCGCAATATCGATGCGGTGCTGGCCACCGACCTCAATGCCGAGGCAGGACGGGCCTTTGCCCAATCGCAAGGGGTTGAGTTTGCGCCCAGCTTCGAGGCGGCCATCAACGACCCGCGCATTGAAGGGGTGGTGTTGTGTACCCCCCATTCTTTGCATGCCGACCAGATGGTGGCTGTGGCGGCTGCCGGCAAACACATTTTTTGCGAAAAACCCCTGTGCCTGAACCGCGCCGATGTGATGCGCGCCATGCAGGCGATTCGCGATCGCAAGTTGACACTGGCGGTTGGCCACGAGCGCCGCTTCGAGCCACCGGTCATCAAAGCCATGGAGATGATTCACAGTGGCGTCATTGGCACGCCGCTGCAAATGGAGGCCAATTTCAGCCAGGACAAATTCCTGCAAATGGCGTCCGACAACTGGCGTTTGAACTCGGCTGAAGCGCCCGCCGGCCCCATGACAGCCACCGGCATCCATTTGCTGGATCTCTCTGTGGGCGTCTTTGGCCCGGCCGAGACCGTGTTTGCCAGCGTGAAACAGTTGGGCAGCCCCTTGGTCAATGGCGACACATTGGCCATATTGGCCACCTACAAACGTGGCGGCCATGCCCTGATCAGCGCCATCCTGGCCACGCCATTTGCCGGCCGCTTTGCTGTCTTTGGCAGCAAGGGTTGGGTGGAAGTGCGCGACAAAACCCACCCTGAAGCCTCCACCGGCTGGACCATGAATTGGCACATTCGGGGCGAAGAAGTCCAAACCGCATCGTATGAGCCCCATCCTGCGGTGCTCTCCAATCTGGAGGCTTTTGCCGAAGCGGCCATGGGCGGCAAGCCTTACCCGGTGCCCCAAGAACAAATGCTGGCCAACATCTGCGCGCTGGAGGCCGTGGTCAAGTCCACCCGCAGTGGCAAGGTGGAATCGGTCGAGAACTGAGCAGGCCTGGCCTGCATCGCGCGCTCACTGCGCCGCTGACCAAAAAAAACGCCTCACAAGTGAGGCGTTGTCGCTTCAGAACCAGTCGATTCAGCGCTTGCGCTTGATCTTGAACAGCTTGGCGGCGTTGCCACCGGTGATCAGGTCGCGGTCTGTTTTGGCGAGTTTTTTGACGGCGGCCACCAGACCCAGCGGGTCGACCTCTGCCATGTCGTAGGGGTAATCGGTGCCCAGCACCACCCGATCGGCACCGTAGCGGTCAATGAGGTTTTTCAGCATGCCCGGATCGAAGGTGATGGTGTCGAAGTAGAAATTCTTTTCCAGGTAAGTGGAAGGCTTTTTCTTGATCACGCGTCGGCAATCGGCGCGGGCACCCCAGGCATGGTCCATTCGTGCCCAGTAATGCGACAAGTAAGCGCCGCCATGTGCCAGGATGATGCGCAACTTGGGGTTGCGGGCCAGCACGCCGTCAAAAATCAGGTGGCTGACCGCGACCGTGGTGTCCAGCGGGTTGCCGATCACATTATTGAAATAATGGTCGGTCAGGCGCTCGGCCTGGGTGTAGCCATTGGGGTGCATGAACAAGGTCACGCCCAGTTCAGCAGCGCGTTTGAAGAATTTTTCCAGCTTGAGCGAGGGGTCGGTCAACTCTTTGCCGGCCACATTGGTGCCAATCTCAATGCCCTTGAGCCCCAGCTTCTGGACAGCGTACTCCAGTTCACGCACGGCAGCGTCAGCGTCTTGCAGCGGCACGGTGCCCATGCCCACCAAACGGTCGGGGTATTGGGCCACCAGTTTGGCCATCCCTTCGTTCACGGCACGCGCCAGCGTGGCCCCCATTTTGGCGGGTGCGAAGTAGTAATACTGGAAAGGCGCCGGTGACACCACCTGGACATCGATGCCCATGCGGTCCATGTCTTTGATGCGCACTTCCACATCCGAGAGCATGGCGCCGCGCTCGGCCATTTGCTTGGCGTTCACGTCGCGGGTGTGCTTGTTGGCATAAATGAAAGGGTATTCCTGCTGGCCAGGGTTCAAAGAGGCCGCTTTTTGGGCCACTTCCGGGTTGAAGTAGTGGCAATGCACGTCCACATTGAGATGCCCGTCGGTGCGGCCAGAGAGCTTCTTGGCGGTCAGCGAGGTGAACATCTTGGGTTTGCCTTTGTGCTGGTGGTAGGCGTGTTGGCAAGTGGGGGAACAGGTGAACAACATGTGGGGTCTCCGTTGGAAGAATGAGGCAGTTTAATGGAATCGGATGGATCAGGTCGATTGCGCGATGAAATCGGTCAGATGGCGCACAAAATCTTGCGGGCACTGCATGGGGCTGATGTGTCCGCAAGGATCCATCACCACACAACGGCTGCCCTTGACCTCGCCCGCCATGGCCTGCATTTCGCTCACGGGTGCGCCACCGTCTTGGGCCCCCGCCAGATACAACACCGGCAGGCCAATGCGGTGCAATTGGTCATGCATCGCCATGCCCTTGATCGCATTGACGCAAGACACATAGCCCGCCAATGAGGTGCTGCGGATGATGTCCGACATGCGCTGCATCAGGGCTTGATCCTGGGTGCGCACATCTGGCGCAAACCAGCGCTCTAGTGTGGCGGGGACCAGGGCCTCAATGCCTTGGCTGCTGAACAGCTGCACCCTTTGATCCCAGCCGGCGATGCCCTCGGCGTTGATGCGGGCGCGACAGTTGCACGCCATCAGACCCAATAGTCTCCCGGGTTGCTCCAACGCCAGGGTCATGCCGGTCATGCCACCCAGCGAAACCCCGGCCATCCAGGCCTGCTTGACCCCGGCGGCGTCGAGCACGGCCACCAGGTCATGGGCCAGGTCGGACAAAGTGGGTGCGCCAGACTGGCAGGTGCTCTCGCCATGGCCACGGGTGTCATAGGTGATTACCCGAAAGCGGGCCTGCAAATCAGGCAGCACTTTCTCCCACATGCGGGCATCGGTGGCCAGCGAGTTGGAGAGGACCAGTGCGGTCCCTTGGGCGAGTCCGGTGACGCTGTAAGCAATCCGGGCACCGTCAGCGAGGGTGATGTGGTGTTGGTGGCTCATGGTTTTCCCATAGAAAGAGGTTGAGTGCAGGCACACAAGGCCAATGCATTGTATGATTTTGTTGATCTTATTATCAACAATCTATCAGGAGTTTCCATGGCTGGCAAAAAAGTCAAAACAGTGGTGGGCCTTATCGGCATGGGCATCATGGGCTCGGCCATCGGCACCAACCTGCAAAAATCGGGTTTTCATGTGCTGGGTGCGGAAGTGTCGGCCACGACCCGCAAGCGCATGCAAAAACATGTCGCCGAAGTGTTTGCCGATGCCTCCACCTGGGTCGGGCGCACCCGCCATTTCATCACCTCATTGCCCTCCAGTGCCGCCCTGATGCAAGTGGCCCAGTTGCTGGTCGATGCACACCGCAAGGCAGGCGTCAAAAACGCCAAGGCTGTGCTGGCCGAGGTCAGCACCTTTCCCATCGCCGACAAAATGGCGGCGCGGGATCTTTTGGCCACGATCGGCATCACGATGATCGATGCGCCTTTGTCGGGCACCGGGGCCCAGGCCAAGCTGCGTGACCTGACGGTTTATGCCAGCGGCGAAAAGTCGGCCATCAAGGCCATGATGCCGGTGTTCAAGGGCTTTGCGCGCGTGCAGTTCGATGTGGGCGAGTTCGGCAACGGCATGCGCATGAAACTGGTGGCCAACCTCATGGTGGCCATACACAACGTCTCGGCCGCTGAAGCCTTGCTGTTTGGCGTCAAGATGGGCCTGGACCCCAAGCGCACCGTGGAGGTGGTGGGCGGCGGTGCGGGCACCTCGCGCATGTTCCAGGTGCGTGGCCCCATGATGGCCTCGCGCGGCTGGGCCGAGGCCACCATGAAAAACAAGGTCTGGCAAAAGGACATGACCATCATTCAAAGCGCCTTGCAAGAGCTCAATGTACCGGCCCCGCTGTTTTCGGCCTGCCTGCCCATTTATCTCTCGGCCATGTCGCAAGGCCATGAGCTTGACGACACGGCCTCGGTTTACGCCGTGCTCGAACGCGCTGCCGGGGGTCGCTGATGAGCGCCCCGGCAGAATTGACCGAAGCACAAGCGCGGCAAAAGGCCTTTCGCAACGCCTTGGGCTCGTTCCCGACCGGGGTGACCATCATCACCACCCAAGACCCGGGCGATGGACGGCTGACTGGCATCACGGTCAACAGCTTCAGCTCGGTCTCTCTGGACCCGCCTTTGGTGCTGTGGTCTTTGGCCCGCAAATCACCCAACATCGACCAGTTTGTGGTCGGTCGGCAGCATGCGATCCACATCCTGTCGCAAAGCCAGAAAGACCTGGCCTACCATTTCGCCGCCCCCAAGCCCGACAAATTCGCAGGCGTCGAGCACAGCCTGCCGGGCGACTTCAAGGCGCCCATCCTGCCAGGTGCCACGGCCTGCTTTTACTGTGAAACCCACCAGTTGCTCGATGGCGGTGACCACCTGATCGTTTTGGCCCGCGTGGTCCGCCATGAGACCTCCGGGCACTCTCCCTTGCTGTTTGCCAAGGGCACCATGATGAACCTGCCTGAGGCAGTTTAAGGAGCAGCCATGCATTTCGCCACCATTCGAGGGGTCCGCATCCATTACCGGGTCTGGGGTGACACAGGCCCATGGGTGGCGCTGGTCACCGGTGGCCGCAGGGGGTTTCAGGAATTCATCCCCTTTGCAGAAAAAATGGCGGCCCAAGGCTTTCAGGTGCTGCTGCATGACCGCCGCAACACGGGGGCCTCTGATGTGCTCATCGCCGGAGACGACGGCGAGGAAGAAATCTGGGCCGACGACCTGGCCCTGCTGCTCGATCACCTGGGGGCCCGGCAGGCCTACATCGGGGGCACTTCATCGGGGGCCCGGCTCTCGATGCTGTTCTATTTGCGCCACCCCGAGCGGGTCAAGGCCCTGTTGTTGATGCGCATCACCGGAGGTGACTTTGCCGCTGGTCGCTTGCCGCAAAACTATTATGGCCAGTTCATTGATGCGGCCAAAGCGGGCGGCATGAAAGCCGTCTGCGCCACCGAGCAATACCAAGAGCGCATTGCCGCCAACCCGGCCAATGAAGCGCGGTTGATGGCCATGGACCCCGCCGAATACATCCGGGTCATGAGCCATTGGCTCGATATTTTTCTGCGTGGCCCACGCAAGCCGGTGTTGGGCATGAGCGACGAAGCCATGGCCGGCATCAAAGTGCCCACCATCGTCGTGCCGGGCAATGACAACACCCATGCGTCGGTCAATGGCATCGCTGCGCACCAGCGCATTCCTGGCTCAGAGCTTTACCAGTTGCCCATACACGACGAAGACGTGGCCCTGTTGCCTTTCTCGGCCTGGGCCCATGTGGAAGATGAATTGACCCAGGCCTTGTGCGACTTTATGCGCCGCCACCCCTGACCTTCACCCGCCTTCAAGGAGAACAGCATGAAACTGAGCCGCTTTAAATGGTTTCTGGCGCCGGTGTTGGCTTTGGCCGCAACCTGGTCTGCCGCACAAACTTTCCCCACCAAAGCCGTGCGCATCATCGAGCCCGCCGGGCCCGGCAGCGCTGTCGACGTGTTTGCCCGCAGACTGGCCACCCCATTGGCCGAGCGCCTGGGCCAGGCGGTGGTGGTGGACAACAAACCAGGCGGCAACAGTGCCATCGGCGCACGCGAGGCCGCCCGGGCCCCTGCCGACGGCCATACCCTGTTTCACGCCAACATCAACAACTCGCTCAATGACTTGTTGACCAATGACCCTTGCTGCAAACTCAACGAGGCCTTGCTGCCCATCACCATGCTGACCAGTTCGCCCTTGGTGATGGTGGTGCCCCCTGCCTTGGGCGTTAAAACCCTGGCCGAATACCAGGCTTGGGCTCGCGCCAACCCCGACAAGGCCACCTTTGCCTCGGGTGGCAGTGGTTCGGTCACCCAATTGATCGGCACCAAGATGAACATGATCACCGGCCTGAAGGTGTTGGAGGTGCCCTACAAGGCCATCGGCGCCGAGTTGCCAGACCTGCTGGCCGGACATGTCAGCACGGCCTATCTGGCCCCGGTGGTGGTGGCCCAGCTCATCAAATCGGGCAAGCTGGTGGCCCTGGGGGTGGCCGGTGCGCGCCGCGTGCCCATCATCTCTGACGTGCCGACCCTGACCGAGCTGGGCTTGAACGGGGCCATCGCCATGGGCTGGAACGGGCTGTTTGTGCCCGCTGGCACCCCCAAACCGATCATTCAAAAGCTGCAGGCCGATGTGGCGGCCATCATGGCCACACCGGCCTTTCAGCAAGAAGCCCGCGACCTGGGCTATGAGCTGGGGGGCGGCAGCGCAGATGAATTCGCCGCCTACATCAAGTCTGAACTGGACCGTTGGGGCCAGGTCATCCGCGAGGGCAAAATCAAGTAAGGGCGCGCAGTGGGACAATCGGGCCCATGCACCCCAAAGCTTTGCTCGATGCCTGCACCGAATTGGTGAAGCAGGCGCTCACCTTCGCCCACCCCGCCGATGCCGTGGTGTCGCGTTTTTTTCGCCAGCAGCATGGCAAAAATGCCTATGGCTCGCGCGACCGGGCGGTACTGGCCGAAACGCTGTTTCATGTCTTGCGGCACAAATTGCGTTATGAACACATGGCCCCCTCGGGCAGTGGGCCCAAAGAGCGGCGCTTGGCGATTCTGGGCTTTGCCCAGCACCTGCTTGACCAGCGTCCCGATGGGCAAGGGTCGGTCGATTTTCTAAAAAGCGCCCTGAACGACACTGAAAAGCGATGGCTCGACACCTGCCTGACCATTGACCCCTCAGCATTGCTCGACCGACACCGCTATAGCCTGCCCGATTGGCTGGATCAGGCCCTGCGCGGTCTATGTGCCAGCCCTGAGGAGTTCCGGGCCATGGCTGCCGGCTTGTTGCAAAGCGCCAATGTGGACCTGCGGGTCAACGCCTTGTGCGCCCGCCGCGACGAGGTGCAAGCCGAGCTGGCCCGGCTGGGCCTGGGCAGTGAGCCCACCCCCTACTCCCCATTGGGCTTGCGCCTGGCAGGCAAGCCCGCTCTGACCCGCACCGAGCCCTTTGTGCGCGGGGCCATCGAGGTTCAAGACGAAGGCTCTCAACTGCTGGCGGCCCTGGTCGAGGCCAAGCGGGGCGAGATGGTGGTTGATTTCTGCGCCGGTGCCGGCGGTAAAACCTTGGCGCTGGGCGCACAGATGCGCAGCACGGGCCGTTTGTATGCCTTTGACACCTCGGCGCACCGGCTAGATGCCCTCAAGCCCAGGCTGGCCCGCAGCGGCCTGTCCAATGTCCACCCCAGCGTGATCGCCCATGAGCGAGATGACCGCATCAAGCGTCTCAGTGGCAAGATCGATCGTGTGCTGGTTGATGCCCCCTGTTCAGGATTGGGCACCCTGCGGCGCAACCCTGACCTGAAATGGCGCCAAAGTTTGGCCGCGGTGCAAGAGATGCAGGCCCGCCAGATCGCCATTTTGTCCAGTGCCGCCCGCCTGCTCAAGCCCGGTGGTCGCTTGGTTTATGCGACCTGTAGCCTGTTGCCCGATGAAAACGAGCAGGTGGTGGCGGCTTTTGAAGCCGCGCACCCCGGTTGGCGCCCTGTGTACGCAGCCGAGGTCTTGCGCCGTTTGGGCGTGGCCCAGGCCGACGAATTGTGTGGCTCAGAAGGGCGTTTTTTGCGACTTTGGCCGCACCGCCACGGCACGGACGGCTTTTTTGCATCCATTTGGGAAGCGGCGTAAAATGTGTCTGGTATGTCAACGATCGCCTGGACGAATCCTTTAAGGTACTTGAATGAATGAATTTTTAATACCCGGTGTTGAGCCGCTGCTCACTTTTCTGGACCGTGGGCTGCTGAACTGGTCTGGCTGGGCCATTTTGGCTTACACGCTCATCACCACCCACATCACCATTGCGGCGGTGACCATTTATTTGCACCGCCACCAGGCCCACCGTGCGTTGGATCTGCACTGGCTGCCCTCGCACTTTTTCCGCTTCTGGCTCTGGATCGGCACGGGCATGCAAACCAAGGCCTGGGCGGCGATCCATCGCAAGCACCACGCCAAGTGTGAAACCCCCGAAGACCCCCACAGCCCGCAGACCCGTGGCCTGGATGAGGTCTTTTGGCGCGGAGCCGAGCTGTATCGGACAGAGGCCAAAAATGCCGAAACCCTGGCCAAATACGGTCACGGCACCCCCAACGACTGGGTTGAAAACCATGTCTACTCCCGCTTCCCCTGGCAGGGCTTGGGTTTGATGCTCATCATCAATATCGCCTTGTTCGGTGCCCTGGGCTTGACGGTCTGGGCGGTGCAAATGCTCTGGATCCCGGTCACCGCCGCTGGCATCATCAACGGCGTGGGCCACTACTGGGGCTACCGCAACTTTGAGGCGCACGACGCCAGCACCAACATCTCGCCCTGGGGCATCATCATTGGTGGCGAAGAGTTGCACAACAATCACCACACCTACCCCACCTCGGCCAAACTATCGGTCAAGCCCTATGAGTTTGACATCGGCTGGCTCTACATCCGTCTGTTGTCTGCCCTTGGCCTGGCCAAGGTCAAAAAGACCCCGCCCAAGCTGGCTTACGGCGACATCCAACCTGTGGCCGACGAGAAAACCCTCGAGGCCCTGATCGCCAACCGCTATGAAGTCATGGCCGCTTACGCCCGCCAGTTGCGAGCCGCTTGCCGCCAAGACATCCAATCGCTCAAGCAACGCCCGACCGACGCCGTGTTGCGTGCCGCCCGGCGCTGGATGCACCGCGATCTTGAAAAAATCCCTGCCGTCGACTTGTCGCTGGTTGAGCAAGCCCGCGCTGCCATGCCCCAGGCCGACACCATGGTGCGCATGCGCGAAGAACTGCGCCAGCTGTGGCAGAGCACCCATCGCACCCGCGATCAACTGGCCGCCGACCTGCAAGCGTGGTGCCGTCAGGCCGAAGGCAGCGGCATTGCCGCCCTGCGTGATTTCTCGATGCGCCTGCGCGCCGTCCGCGCCTGAGCGTTGCCGCCGCCCGCCTGGCTTGACCTGCGTGGGCTGTGTCGGCGGGTTCGTGCTACAATCTTTGGTTCTTCCGATCCTGTCTACGGGAACGGCTGGTTGACCCCAGTGGTCGGCCAAAGGGATACCGCCCCCTTTTACTGGCGAGGTGAGGTTCGTGGCCATCGATGCGTCGACCGGTCATGGGCTGTGTGAATGGAGTGTCCTCATGGCACGCAAATGTGAAGTCACGGGCAAAGGCCCCATGGTCGGGAACAATGTTTCCCACGCCAACAACAAAACCAAGCGCCGCTTTATGCCCAACCTGCAATACCGCCGGTTCTGGGTTGAGAGCGAAAACCGTTGGGTGCGCCTGCGTGTCTCCAGCGCCGCCCTGCGTTTGATCGATAAAAACGGCATCGACGCCGTGCTCGCCGACCTGCGCGCACGCGGCCAAGCCTAATTCTGAAAGGAAATCACCATGGCTTCCAAAGGCGGACGCGAGAAAATCAAACTCGAATCAACGGCTGGCACCGGTCACTTTTACACCACCAGCAAAAACAAAAAGACCATGCCCGAGAAAATGACGATCATGAAATTTGATCCGAAGGCTCGCAAGCACGTCGAATACAAAGAAACCAAGCTGAAGTAATTTCAGTCTGGCCCCAAAAAAAGGACTCCTCGGAGTCCTTTTTTTTGGCCTATCACTGAGCGTGTGGCTTCTGAGGGCCGATCAGAGCGGCATCAGCCTTCGTTTTGTTCCAAAAAGCGCTGCGCATCCAGTGCAGCCATGCAGCCCGTGCCCGCGCTGGTGATGGCCTGGCGGTACACATGGTCTTGCACATCACCCGCGGCGAACACCCCTGGCACGCTGGTCATGGTGGCCAAGCCTTGCAGACCGCTGCGGGTGATGATGTAGCCGTCTTTCATGTCGAGCTGGCCTTTGAATATATCGGTGTTGGGCTGGTGTCCAATGGCAATGAAACAGCCCTGCAAAGCCAAATCGTCGGTGTGGCCGTCGGCCCGTTTCAGGCGCACGCCGGTCACGCCCGAGGCGTCGCCCAACACTTGATCGAGCTGGCTGTTGAGTTCCAGCACGATCTTGCCTGCCTTCACCTTGTCCATGAGCTTGTCGATCATGATGGGCTCGGCACGGAATTTGTCGCGGCGATGCACCAGATGGACCTGGCTGGCGATGTTCGAGAGATACAGCGCCTCTTCCACCGCCGTGTTGCCGCCGCCCACCACGCAAACCTTTTGCTCGCGGTAAAAAAAGCCGTCGCAGGTGGCGCAGCCGCTCACCCCACGGCCCATGAATTCTTGCTCAGAGGGCAACCCCAGGTACTTGGCCGAAGCCCCGGTGGCGATGATCAGCGCGTCGCAGGTGTATGCCCCGCTGTCGCCTTGCAGGGCGAAGGGGCGCTTGGAGAAATCAACCGAATGGATATGGTCGAACACGATTTCGGTCTTGAAGCGCTCGGCGTGGGCCTGAAACCGCTGCATCAGGTCAGGGCCTTGCACCCCGTCGACATCGGCGGGCCAGTTGTCCACCTCTGTGGTGGTCATCAACTGACCACCTTGCGCCATGCCAGTGATCAACAAAGGCTGCAAATTGGCCCGCGCGGCATAAACCGCAGCGGTATAGCCGGCTGGCCCGGAACCCAGGATCAGCACCTTGGCATGGCGTGCATTGGACATGTTCTTCCCTTTTTGAATCGACTTTCTATTGTAGTGAACTGTCCGGTCTATGATGCGGGTGGGGGTATATGAGCCACCCATGGGCCCGAATGGCACTACCATAGCGGGTGTGCCATTCGAATCCACATGACCTATTCACTGAACACCCTCCAAGACACGTCTGGTGCCACGGCTGAAATCACCGGTTGGCGCCGGTTTTTACAAGAGATTGCCTTGGTCGCGGGCTTTGTGGCCCTGACTTTCACGCTGATCTCTTTGCTCAGCTACCACCGCGCCGATCCGGCCTGGTGGCTGACCACGGGTCAGGGCGCAATCGGCTCTTCGGGCGTTGCCAACTGGGGCGGCAAGTTGGGGGCCTGGCTGGCTGGATTGGGCTACTTTGTGCTGGGTTATTCGGTCTGGTGGGCCTGGACGGCTGCGCTGGCCGTTTGGTGGCGCGCCTTGAGCCAGCGTTGGGCCCCGCTCACCGCCCCCTCATGGCGACACACCCGTCTGGCTTTTTGGGCAGGCATGGCCTTGCTGCTTTTGTCCAGCACCGGCCTGGAGTGGACCCGCTTGCATCGGTGGGACCAAGTCGATTACCAAAGCGCGGGCGGGCTGGGGTGCGCCATGGGGCAGGCGGGCGGGGCCTTGGGCTGTCTGGTGGGGCAGAGCGCTCAGTCATGGCTGGGCTTTAATGGCTCGGGCCTGGTCTTTATCGCTTTCTTGCTGGTGGGTCTATCGTGGGTGTTTCGGTTTTCATGGCTGGGTGTGGCTGAAGGCATTGGCCAGCGCATAGACGCCCTTTTGCAAGCCCGTCGCGAGCGGCGCGAACTTCAACAAGATTTCGCCCTGGGGCAAGCCGCCGCCATGGCCCGGGAAGAAGTGGTTCAGGTCGAGCGCGAAGACATCGAAGAACAACACCCGGCCCCGATCGTCATCGTGGAGCCTGAATTGGTTGAAGTGCCGCAGAGCGCCAGGGTGCAGCGCGAGCGCCAAAAGCCCTTGTTTGCCGAGATGCCCGACTCGCGCTTGCCTCAGGTCGATCTGCTTGACGCCAATTCGGCTAGACAAGACTCGGTGCCTGCCGACACCTTAGAGATGACCAGCCGGCTGATCGAGAAAAAACTCAAAGATTTTGGCGTCGAGGTGAGAGTGGTTGCTGCCGCTCCTGGGCCTGTGGTGACCCGCTACGAGATTGAGCCAGCCACGGGCGTCAAAGGCTCGCAAATCGTCAACCTGGCCAAAGACCTGGCGCGTTCGCTCAGCCTGACCAGCATCCGTGTGGTCGAGACCATACCCGGCAAAAACTATATGGCGCTGGAATTGCCCAACGCCAAGCGCCAATCCATCCGGCTGAGTGAAATCCTCGGCTCGCAGGTCTATAACGAAGCCAAATCGATGTTGACCCTGGGGTTGGGCAAGGACATCGTCGGCAACCCGGTGGTGGCCGACTTGGCCAAGATGCCCCACGTGCTGGTGGCGGGAACGACCGGTTCAGGCAAGTCGGTGGGCATCAACGCCATGATCCTGTCTTTGCTCTATAAGGCCGAGGCGCGCGATGTGCGTCTGTTGATGATCGACCCCAAAATGCTGGAGATGTCGGTGTACGAGGGCATCCCTCACTTGTTGGCCCCGGTCGTGACTGACATGAAGCAAGCCGCCCACGGCCTGGCATGGTGTGTGGCCGAGATGGAGCGACGCTACAAACTGATGAGCAAGCTGGGCGTGCGCAATCTGGCGGGCTATAACGCCAAGATCGACGAGGCTGCGGCGCGCCAAGAGCACATTCCCAACCCCTTTAGCCTAACCCCTGAAGAGCCTGAACCCCTGCAACGGCTGCCGCATATCGTGGTGGTCATCGACGAACTGGCCGACCTCATGATGGTGGTGGGCAAGAAAATCGAAGAACTCATTGCGCGCTTGGCGCAAAAAGCCCGCGCCGCCGGCATCCACCTCATTTTGGCCACCCAGCGCCCCAGTGTGGATGTCATCACCGGGCTGATCAAGGCCAATATTCCCACCCGCATTGCCTTTCAGGTCAGCAGCAAGATCGACAGCCGCACGATTCTTGACCAGATGGGGGCAGAGGCCCTTTTGGGCATGGGCGACATGCTCTACATGGCTTCAGGCACGGGACTGACCGTGCGCGTGCACGGGGCGTTTGTCAGCGACGAAGAGGTGCACCGCGTGGTCAGTTACCTCAAGACCCAGGGCGAGCCCGATTACATAGAAGGTGTGCTCGAAGGCGGCAGCGTCGATGAAGCCAGCGTGCCCGGGTTGAGCGGTTTGGGCGACATCATCGGCGGCTCAGAGGGCGGCGAGAAAGACCCGCTCTATGACCAGGCGGTGGAGGTGGTGCTGAAAAACCGCAAGGCCAGCATCTCGTTGGTGCAACGGCACCTCAAAATCGGCTACAACCGTTCGGCCCGTTTGCTTGAAGACATGGAAAAAGCCGGCATGGTCAGCGCACTGAGCACCAATGGCCAGCGCGACATACTGGTTCCGCTGCGGCCCGAGTGAAGCCATGGGCCATCGACTGACACTGACTGCCAAAGGCCTGATGGGCCTGGCATGGGCATTGATCTTGTGGGCCACGGCGATGGGCATGGCGCGTGCCGATGGCATGCAGGCATTGCAAGATTTTTTGCAGCACAACCGCAGCGGTCGTGCCGACTTTGTGCAGAAAGTCACCGCACCGCCCCGCGAAGGCCAGACCCCGCGCGTCAAAACCAGCCGGGGCAGTCTGGCCTACCAGCGCCCCGATCAGTTCCGGCTGGACTACACCTCACCCGATGAACAGACCTTGCTGGCCGATGGTCGCCAGTTCTGGCACCTCGATATCGACTTGCGTCAGGTGACGGTGCGGCCTCAGAAGTCAACGCTGGCGCAGGCCCCTGCCGCACTCGTACTGACCGCGGGTGACCTGCGCGAATTGCAATCGGCCTTTGATTTGCGCGCTTTGCCCAATGCCGATGGCCTGTTTTGGGTGGAGGTCATCCCCCGCTCCAGCGAGGGCACGTTGCGCCAATTGCGTGTAGGACTGCGCGGTCAAGGCACGCAGGCCCAGGTGGTGCGACTGGAATTCACCGATGGTTTTGGCCAAAGTTCTCGATTGGAGCTCAGTGGTTTTGTGGGCGGCCCTCCGCCCGCTTCGACCTTTGTGCTCAAGCCCCCCGCCGGTTTTCAAGTGCTGCGCCCATGAACGCCGCACATGTGCCTCTGGCCGAGCGTTTGCGCCCGCGCCAATTCAATGAGGTGATCGGACAGCAGCACATCTTGGGGCCCGGCATGGCTTTGCGTGTGGCCTTCGAGTCAGGCCAGCCGCACAGCTGCATTTTGTGGGGGCCGCCAGGAGTCGGTAAAACCACCATCGCGCGCCTGATGGCGCATTCCTTTGACGCACAGTTCATCAGCATCAGCGCGGTGTTGGGCGGCGTCAAAGAAATTCGCGACGCCGTCGAACTCGCCCAGCACGCCCGTGACGGCTTGCAGGCGCAGCGCACCATCGTGTTTGTCGACGAAGTGCATCGCTTCAACAAAAGCCAGCAAGACGCTTTTTTGCCGCATGTCGAGAGTGGGCTATTTACTTTCATAGGCGCCACCACCGAGAACCCCTCGTTTGAAGTCAACTCGGCCCTGCTGTCGCGGGCGGCGGTCTATGTGCTGCAACCTTTAAGCGAAGAAGACTTGGCCGTGCTGCTGCAGCGTGCACTCGATTTGCCTGAGATGCCGGCCATGGAAGACCCGGCTCGCCAACGCCTGCTGGCTTATGCCGATGGCGACGCGCGGCGCTTGCTCAATACTTTGGAGACCCTGTTCGTGGCGGCCCGCAGTGAATCGCAAAACCCCATCACCGACGCCTGGTTGCTGCGGGTGCTGGGCGAGCGGCTGAGACGCTATGACAAGGGGGGCGATCACTTTTACGACCAGATCTCGGCCCTGCACAAATCGGTGCGAGGCTCGCACCCCGATGCCGCCCTGTACTGGCTGACCCGCATGCTAGACGGCGGGGCCGACCCGCGTTATCTGGCACGTCGCATCATCCGCATGGCCTGGGAAGACATCGGCCTGGCCGACCCGCGTGCCATGCAGATTGCCAACGATGCCGCCCAGACCTATGAGCGCCTGGGCAGCCCAGAAGGTGAACTGGCCCTGGGCCAGGCCGTCCTTTATCTGGCCGTGGCCGCCAAGAGCAATGCAGGGTACAACGCTTATAACGCGGCCCGCGCTTTTGTGAAACAGGACAAGACCCGCGAAGTACCCATCCATTTGCGCAACGCCCCCACCAAGCTCATGAAGGAGTTGGGCTACGGCCACGAGTACCGTTATGCCCACGACGAACCCAATGCCTATGCGGCAGGCGAAAGCTATTTGCCAGATGGCATGTCCGAGCCGGGTTGGTACCAGCCCGTACCCAGAGGTCTGGAGCAAAAGATCGCAGAGAAGTTGGCCCTACTTAGAAAGTGGGATGACGAGGCTGGCAAGGCTTGAACCCTCAGGGTTTTTATCGATCTTCCCCACACAGAGTGCCCCACAATCACGGATAAACTCTGAAGTGTGCACCAGCACTATGGCAATAAGGCCCATGGTGGCCTATGTGCCCTCATATTCGCATCACCCATCATGGACATCTTGCTGCAACAAATCATCAACGGCCTGGTGCTGGGCAGCATGTATGCCTTGGTGGCGCTGGGCTACACCATGGTCTACGGCATCATCAACCTGATCAATTTCGCCCATGGCGAGGTGCTCATGGTGGGGGCGATGGTGAGCTGGGCCTTGCTTGGTCCTCTCTCAGCCGTGTGGCCAGATGCCCCGGGTTGGGTCATCATGCTGCTGTCTTTTGTGGCGGCCTGCGTGGTGACGGCCAGCCTGAATTACGCCATTGAAAAGCTGGCCTATAAGCCCTTGCGCAAAGCCCCTCGCCTGGCTCCCCTGATCACGGCCATAGGCGTCTCTATTTTGTTGCAGACCTTGGTGATGATCATTTTTAAGCCCAATTACAAACCTTATCCTTCTTTGTTGCCTGCCGAGCCGCTGCGTTGGGCCGGCGCCGTCATCACCCCCACACAAGTGGCCATTCTGGTGCTGACCGCCTTGTCACTGGCCTTGCTGATGTGGCTGGTTCATGCCACATCGTTGGGGCGTGCCATGCGCGCCACCGCAGAAAACCCCCAAGTCGCCAGCCTGATGGGGGTGCGACCCGACAGGGTGATTTCAGCCACTTTTATCATCGGTGCGATCCTGGCCACGCTGGCCGGCATCATGTGGGCCGCCAACTATGGCACGGTACACCACGCCATGGGGTTTTTGCCCGGGCTCAAAGCCTTCACCGCTGCCGTGCTGGGCGGCATAGGCAATCTGGCCGGTGCGGTGGTGGGCGGATTGCTGCTGGGCCTGATTGAATCGATCGGTTCGGGCTACATCGGCGACCTCACCGGCGGGGTGTTGGGCAGCCAGTACACCGATGTATTCGCATTTGCCGTGCTCATCCTCATGCTTACCTTGCGCCCCTCGGGTCTGCTGGGTGAGCGGGTGGCCGACCGCGCCTGAGAACGACCCCTCATGGACTTCAAGCTCATTTCTTCGCGTCACAAGTGGTGGGGCCTGCTGGCCTTGTTGCTGCTGCCGATTTTGCTGCAGCAGTTTGGCAACGGCTGGGTCCGCATTGTCGATGTGGCCTTGCTGTATGTGTTGCTGGCCCTGGGCCTGAACGTGGTCGTGGGCTACGCGGGCCTGCTCGATTTGGGCTATGTCGCTTTTTACGCGGTTGGGGCGTATATGTTTGCCTTGCTGGCCTCGCCCCATTTGCTCGATACCTTTCCAGCCTTGGCGGCCATGTTTCCGCAGGGATTGCATATGCCTTTGTGGGTGGTGGTGCCGCTGGCGGCGCTGTTGGCGGGCCTCACCGGTGCTTTGTTGGGTGCGCCCACGCTGAAGTTGCGCGGCGATTATCTGGCCATCGTCACGCTGGGTTTTGGCGAGATCATCCGGATCTTCATGAACAACCTGGACCAACCCGTCAATCTGACCAATGGCCCGCGTGGCATCGGCTCGATCGACCCGGTGACTGTGTTCGGTCACCCATTGTCCAAGCCCTTGGACATAGGCGGCTTTATCCTTCCATCGGTCACGCTGTACTACTACCTTTTTTTGGGGCTGGTTTTGGTCAGCGTGGTCATCTGCCATCGGCTGGCACACTCTCGCATCGGTCGCGCCTGGATGGCGATCCGGGAGGACGAACTGGCCGCCAAGGCCATGGGCATTCACACCCGCAATATGAAGTTGCTGGCTTTTGGTTTGGGGGCCACTTTCGGCGGCGTGTCTGGTTGCATGTTTGCGTCTTTCCAGGGCTTTGTGTCGCCCGAATCGTTCAGCCTCATGGAGTCGGTGATGATCATTGCCATGGTGGTGCTGGGCGGCATTGGCCATTTGCCCGGTGTCATCATGGGGGCGCTCTTGCTGGCCGCCTTGCCTGAGGTGTTGCGCTATGTCGCCGGGCCCATGCAAGCGCTGACCGATGGCCGCGTTGACGCCGCCATCTTGCGCCAATTGCTGATTGCATTGGCCATGATTCTGGTCATGTTGTGGCGACCCAGCGGTCTTTGGCCCTCCCCCGATGGTCAGGGCAAAGGGGGGCGGTCATGACCATGGCTGTGCTGCAAGTCAGCGGAGTCTCCAAGCGTTTTGGAGGTCTGCAGGCCTTGCAAGATGTGGGCCTGACCATCGAGGCCGGGCAAATCTATGGCCTGATCGGCCCCAATGGCGCGGGCAAGACCACCTTTTTCAATGTCATCACCGGCATGTACACGCCCGATCAGGGCGAATTCAGCTTGCAGGGGCAGGCGTATGAACCCAGCGCGGTGCATGAGGTGGCGCGTGCAGGCATCGCCCGAACCTTTCAGAACATCCGTCTCTTTGGCGAGATGACCGCTTTGGAAAACGTCATGGTCGGGCGCCATGTGCGCACACACAGCGGTGTGTTGGGGGCGATTTTTCGCACCCGTGAATTCATGGCCCAGGAGCGGGCCATGGCCGAACATGCACGGGCGCTGTTGGCCGAGGTGGGACTGACCGAGCGGGCCGACGACAAAGCCCGCACACTCTCGTATGGTGACCAAAGGCGGCTGGAGATCGCCAGGGCCTTGGCCACCGAGCCCGTGCTGTTGGCGCTGGATGAGCCTGCGGCGGGCATGAACCCGACCGAAAAAGTGCAATTGCGTGAGTTGATCGACCGCATACGACGCGAGCGTTGCACCGTGCTGTTGATCGAGCATGATGTGAAGCTGGTCATGGGCCTGTGCGACCAAGTGACGGTGCTGGACCACGGGCAAGTGATTTGCCAAGGCGTTCCGGCCCATGTGCAATCAGACCCCAAGGTGATCGAGGCTTATTTGGGATCGGGGGCCAGCCATGCCTGAGACTTTGCTCTCGGTCAGCGATTTACAGGTCGCCTATGGAGGCATCCGAGCGGTCAAAGGGGTCAGCTTTGAAGTGCATGCCGGCGAAAAAGTCTGCTTGATCGGCTCCAACGGTGCCGGCAAGACCACCACCCTGAAAGCCATTACAGGCATTTTGCCGATGTCTGGCGGGCAGGTCAGCGTGATGGGGCAAACCACTCAAGCAGCGGGGCCGTGGGATCTGGTGCGCATGGGTTTGGTCATGGTGCCCGAAGGGCGGGGTGTGTTTGCGCGCATGAGCATCATGGAAAACCTGCAAATGGGTGCCTATCTGCGCCATGACGCACAAGTGCAACGCGACCTTGATCGGGTGCTGACCTTGTTCCCCCGACTGGCCGAGCGTCGCGAACAACTGGCGGGCACTTTGTCCGGTGGCGAGCAACAAATGTTGGCCATGGGCCGCGCCTTGATGAGTCAGCCCAAGTTGTTGCTGCTTGACGAACCCTCGATGGGCTTGTCGCCGGTGATGGTGGACAAAATCTTCGAGGTCATCGACCTGGTTTCGCGCGAAGGGGTGACACTGCTTTTGGTCGAGCAAAACGCCAGTCGTGCGCTGCAAATGGCCGATCGGGGCTATGTGATGGAGTCTGGCGTCATCAGTGCTTCAGGCCTGGCCAAAGACCTGTTGCACGACCCGCAGGTGCGTGCCGCGTATTTGGGGCATTGAACTTTCGGCTTTGCGACCCTTGGCCCCGGGCACTGCTCCAAGTGACCAGGTCAATCGACCTTGGCGCCGCTTTGCTTGACCACCGATTCATAGCGTTTTCGCTCTGTATCCATGAATTGAGCGAATTGCGCAGGGGTGTTCGGTGTGGGTTCAGCCATCCATTGGGCAAAGCGTTGACGGGTATCGGGGTCTTGCAAGGCGGCCACAAAAGCCCGGTTGAGTTTTTGTACCACATCGGCGGGCGTGCCCGCTGGCGCCACCAGGCCCCACCATGTGTCTATCACCAAGCCGGGCAGGGTTTCACTCATGCTGGGGACTTGGGGCAACATGGCAGAGCGTTGAGCCGAGGTCACCGCCAAGGCCGTGAGCTTGCCAGAGGTGATGTTGGCCGATGCGGTCGCCAGGTTATCGATGTTGAAATCGACCTGGCCGGAAAGCAGAGCCAGTTGCGCGGGGTTGCCCCCGTTGTAGGGGATGTGTACGGCAAAAATTCCTGCTTCTTTTTTAAGCATTTCTCCGGCCAGATGACCGGCGCTGCCATTGCCCCCTGAGCCGAAGTTGAGTCGCCCGGGGTTCGCTTTGGCGTAAGCGATCAGGTCGCTGAGGCTGCGGATATGGAGTTTGCGGGCAATGTCGCTGTTCATCACCAGCACATTGGGCACCCGCACCCACTGGGTGATGGGGGCAAAGTCACGCTCGGCGTTGAAGGGCATGCGGGAGAACAGCCAGGGGTTGATGGCATGGGTGGCCACAGCCGCGATGCCGATGGTGCGACCATCCGGGGCAGACTTGGCGACCAGGTCCACCCCAAGGTTTCCACCTGCCCCGGGCTTGTTCTCCACGATGACGGGGCCCAAGCTCTCCTTGACCTTCTCTGCCAATATGCGTGATGTCACATCGATGGGCCCGCCAGCGGCATAGGGCACGATCAGGCGGATGGGCGCGCGATCCTGGGCTTGCGCCCCGAAGGGTGCGAGCAGCAGCAAAGACAAACACAAGAACTCTGATCGGGAATGGGGTCTGCGCATCCAGTTCATGGTGGGGCCTTGGTAGAAATTCAAGAGGCTTTGTCGGCTTGCGAAGTGAAGGAGTCGGCGAAGAATTCTTCCATGGGCAGCCCTGCTTGCGAGGTGAAGTCGGCCCGGGCCGAATCGACCACGATGGGGGCACCACAGGCATAAACCTGATGGTCGGAGAGGTCAGGAAAGTCTTGCAGCACCGCCCGATGGACAAAGCCGGTGCGTCCGCGCCAGCCGTCTTCATTCAATGCATCGGACACCACTGGCACATAACGCAACTGGGGCATATCGGGCAGTTGGGCCTGCACCCAATCGTCCAGGTACAAATCGGAAGGCCGCCGTCCGCCCCAGTACAGGGTGATGGGACGCACAATGCCTTTGAATCGGATGTGCTCGATCAGCGCCTTAATGGGCGCAAAGCCTGTGCCCGAGGCCAGCATGATGATGGGCTTGTCGCTGTCTTCGCGCAAAAAGAAACTGCCCAAGGGCCCCTCAATGCGCAAAATGTCTTTTTCTTTCATCGCCCCAAACACATGGTCGGTGAATTGGCCACCAGGCATGTGGCGTATGTGCAATTCCACCGACTGGGTTTGCTCGCCCAGGGTGTGGGGGGCATTGGCCATCGAGTAGCTGCGCCGCGAGCCGTCACGCAGCAAAAAATCAATGTACTGGCCGGCATGGAATTGGAAACGGTCGTTGGCGGGTAATTGCAGTTTGACCCACATGACGTCGGCTGATTTTTTCTCCAGTGCCAACACCCGCACCGGCATTTTCTTGACAGGGAATTGACCGACATCGACCACCTGGCGCGATTCGAGCACCACATCCGATTGGGCGGTGGCACAGCAAGTCAGCACAAACCCTTGAGCCTCCTCTTCAGCGCTGAGCGCCTTGGACTGATGGCTGCCGTGGGTGACTTGGCCCGAGATTTTTTTGCATTTGCACGAACCGCAAGCCCCGTCTTTGCAGCCATAGGGCAACCCAATGCCTTGACGCATGCCGGCGGCCAGAATGGTTTCGTCGGTGCCGGTTTCAAATTGACGCCCACTGGGTTGGACGGTGACGCTAAAACTCATCTTTGGGTATCCTCTGGGACTGTATTGACTCTAAGCCCCCTATTTTGCCTTCAAACAACACCCCCTTGGGCGCTTTGCCCGCACGCTTTCGCCGAACCCGCGTTTTGATCGTGGGGTGTGGTGATGTGGGCTTGCGCCTGGCCCGGACTTTGCCCAGTCGGGTGCGTGTGATGGCGCTCACCTCCAGCCCGTCGCGCCACGAGGTGTTGCGCGCCCAGGGGGTGGTGCCGCTGTCGGGCAATCTCGACCAAGCAGTCAGTCTGGGGCGCTTGGCGGGTTTGGCACACCGGGTGGTTCACCTGGCGCCGCCGCCTGCCCAAGGCCGCAAAGACCCGCGCACCCGAGACCTGTTGCAGGCCTTGCTGCGCCGCACGCCCCCGCAGCAATTGGTCTATGCATCGACTTCCGGGGTGTATGGTGACTGTGGGGGGGCTTGGGTGAACGAGGTTCGGGCCTTGAACCCTGGCACAGAGCGCGCATGGCGAAGGGTGGATGCCGAACAAGCCGTGCGACTGTGGGGCCGCCAGCGTTTGGGTGCAAGCGCAGCCAGCATCTTGCGCGTGCCTGGCATTTATGCGCCTGATCGGGAAGGCGGCACCCCGCGTGAGCGACTGGGCCGCGGCACACCCGTGCTGCGCTCAGAGGATGATGTGTACACCAATCACATCCATGCCGATGACCTGGCCAGGGCCGTCGCCCGCACCATGTTCGTGGGCCGGGCTCAACGCGCATACCATGTCAGTGACGATTCTGACCTCAAAATGGGCGACTACATGGACTTGGCGGCTGATCTCTATGGCCTGTCCAGGCCGACCCGCGTTTCTCGGGCCCAAGCACAAAGCCAGTTGCCGCCGATGTTGCTGAGTTTTATGTCGGAATCGCGCCGTTTGGACAACCGGCGCATGAAACAGGAATTGCGCTTTCGCCTCAAGTACCCGCAGGTGGCACAGGGGCTGCTCAGCCCCATACAAGACAACAGTCGGGTGTCAGGGGCGGGTTGATCTCATTTGCGCTTGAGCACGTGCACGAACTCTTGGCCCACGGTCTGCTGATCGACCAGCTCGTTGCCGGTTTGCTTGGCAAAGGCAGCGAAGTCACGCAGAGAGCCGGCGTCGGTGGCCACCACTTTGAGCAATTGACCGCTTTGCATGGCCGTTAAGGCCTTTTTGGCCTTCAAAATCGGTAGGGGGCAATTCAGTCCCCGGGTGTCCAACTCTTGATCGATGTTCATGTGGCTACTCATTCGATGTTCAAACGGGCGCGCTCGTCCCAATCCATGAAGCGAGGCTCTATGCCCAGGCGGCGCTGCCAATCGGCCACGCCACGGCCCGTGCCCGAGGGCCAACAAATGATGTCTTCGGGCTTGTAAAGCTTGTATTCTGCCAGTTCGGGAGAGAGCTTGATTTCCTCACCTTCGGCATGGGCATGGTAGACGATCAGCACCTGATTCATGCGTAAAAAGTCATACACGCCGATCAAAGACAGCTGGGTCACACGCAGGCTCGTCTCTTCCAGCACTTCCCGCGCCACCCCTTCTTCCGGGCTTTCTCCGGCTTCCATAAAGCCCGTGATCAGGGCAAAACGACGACCCGCCCAGGCCGCATTGCGCGCCAACACAATGTGCTCGCCGTACTGGACGATGGCCCCCAGCACAGGCACCGGGTTGTTCCAGTGCGTCCAGCCACAAGCGGTGCAGCACAGCCGTTCTTTGTGTCCGCCGTCTTCCAAGCGGGACAGCCATTCAAGCGGCGTGGCACACGAGGGACAAAAGCGATGGTCTTTGCTCATGCCGGAAACACCCCAGTCGAGAGGTAGCGATCACCCCGGTCGCAAACGATGAACACGATGGTGGCATTTTTTTCGCGCTGGGCAATCTGCTGTGCGACCCAGCAAGCCCCGGCGGCTGAGATGCCGGCAAAAATACCTTCTTCGCGCGCCATCTGGCGGCACATGTCTTCGGCGTCGGCCTGGCTCACCAGCACCAGTTCATCGACCGTGCTGGGGTCGTAAATCTTGGGCAGGTACTCTTGGGGCCATTTGCGTATGCCCGGAATCCGTGAGCCCTCGCTGGGCTGTGCCCCAATGATGCGAATATTGGGGTTTTTTTCTTTTAAAAACCGTGAAACCCCGGTGATGGTGCCCGTGGTGCCCATGGCCGAGACAAAGTGCGTCACCCGGCCCTGGGTATCGGCCCAAATCTCGGGGCCCGTGGTTTCGTAGTGAATGCGCGGGTTGTCTGCATTGCCAAACTGGTCCAGCACCTTGCCTTTGCCGTCGCGTTGCATTTGTTCGGCCAGGTCGCGGGCGTACTCCATGCCGCCGCTCTTGGGCGTCAGGATCAACTCGGCCCCAAAGGCCTTCATGGTTTGCGCCCGCTCGATCGACAGGTCTTCGGGCATGATCAACACCATCCGGTAACCCTTGATCGCTGCCGCCATCGCCAGCGCGATGCCGGTGTTGCCCGAGGTGGCCTCGATCAGTGTGTCGCCCGGCTTGATCTCGCCACGCTCTTGAGCGCGTTGGATCATCGACAGGGCAGGGCGGTCTTTGACCGAACCCGCCGGGTTGTTGCCCTCTAATTTGCCCAAGACGACATTGCCACGGCGGGCGTTGTCAGCGGCGCCTATGCGTTGCAAGGCCACCAGCGGCGTTTTTCCGATGGCCGATTCGATGGTCGAGTAGTTCATGCCCCTAAATGTGCCATAATTCACATCTCCCCTCCGTGCCGGAGTGGCGAAATTGGTAGACGCAGCAGACTCAAAATCTGCCGGTGCAAAACACCGTGCCGGTTCGATTCCGGCTTCCGGCACCACCTTTTTCAAGGTGCTACTCACCCATGAACCCTTGAGCATGGGCATCAAGCTGCCGTTGGGCTTACCCAGTTCTCGACTTGCAGTCCGGGTACACGCACAAATTCTGACATATTGTTGGTGACCAGCACCAGGCCCTCGCTGCGGGCATGGCCCGCTATGTGCAGGTCATTGATGCCGATGACCTGTCCTGCCCGTTCCAGATCGCTTCGGATACTGCCGTAGTGCTGAGCTGCTTTGGGGCCGTAAGGCAGAACCTGCAAGCGGCTGCAAAAATCCTCAATCACCTTGAGGTTGTCGTTCACACGCGTGCTTTTCTCTGAACCATGCATCAGTTCAGCCAATGTGATGGCGGACATGGCCATGCGATCGGCATGTGCATTGAAGGTGGCCAAGACCTCGATGGGCCTGCGCTTGAGCACATAGATGACGATGTTTGTGTCCAGCAGGTAGCGCAGCATCAAAGCGCTTCCCGATCCGCTTGATGTTGGGGGGCGCGGTCGTTGAGAAAGTCGTCGCTGACCGTGGGGCCGCCCAAAAAGAAGCTGTCCCAAGTCTGTCCAACCGGGGTGATGACCCTGGTCTGGCCCACTGCCCGCACTTCGACCTTGTGTACGCTTTCGGGCAGACGCATCTCAAGGGGCAGCCGCACAGCCTGGCTGCGATTGGTCATGAAAACGGTTCCGATGGGCATGGTCGTTTCCTCGTTTGTTTGTATATGGCTGTAGTATATCGCAGTTCATGGCATGTGGAAAAGAGGCCCGACATTGAAATTGGTCATCTTGACAGCATCGCATTCGAGCAGATAATGCGTTGTAATACATGTAAATCGAGGTGTTACAATCATGACTGCCAAGACCATCAACGTGCGCTTGCCTGAGGCGCTCTACAGCCAGATCGAAGAACTGGCCAAGGCAACTGCGCGTACCAAGAGTTTCCTCACCATTGATGCACTGACCCACTATGTGGAGCGTGAATCCTGGCAGATCCGCGACATTCACGAGGGTCTGAAAGAAGCCGACGCAGGCGAATTTGCCACCGACGATCAGGTCAAGGCTGTTTTTGCCAAGTATGGTGCCTGATCGATGGCCCTGAAATGGACCCAAACGGCGCTTCGCACCGCTGACGAGATCGCAGGCTTTATCGCCCAGGACAACCCGAGCCGAGCCACAAGTTTTGTTCAAGAGTTGAAAAACTCGGTCAGCAAACTGCAGGATCACCCCGGTATGGGCAGGGCAGGGCGAGTGCCCGGTACACGTGAACTGGTTTTGCACAAGAACTACTTGGCCATTTATCGGGTACGCGACGAGGACGTTGAAATTTTGAGGTTGCACCATGTCGCCCGAAAACTTTGACCCCAAACAGGGGCCAACCCTGACATGACGCACCCCCCCGTGACCCCCTTGCGCATCGGTTCTGGAGCCGGTTACTCTGGTGACCGGATTCCCCCTGCTGCCGACTTGGCCCGCCGTGGTCGGCTTCACTGGCTGGTGTTCGAGTGCCTGGCCGAGCGCACCATCGCCCTGGCCCAGCTGGAAAAACAAAACAACCCCGATTTGGGCTATGACCCCTTGTTGCGCGAGCGCATCCGCGCCGTGTTGCCAGATTGCATGGGCCAAGGTGTGCGCATACTCACCAATATGGGTGCGGCCAACCCCATGGCCGCCGGAAATGCGGCATTGGCCGAGGCCCAAGCCCTGGGTCTGCGCCCCAAAGTCGCCGTGCTGACCGGCGATGATGTGCTGGCCACCCTTTTGCAGCGCCAGCCCGATTTAAAACTGACAGACCGCCCCATGTCCCTGTCTGAGCTGGGAAGCCGGTTGGTGTCGGCCAACGCCTACCTGGGTGCCGAGCACCTGCTGCCTGCCATCGCCACCGGGGCCGAGGTGATCATCACCGGTCGCGTGGCCGACCCGGCGCTCTTTCTGGCGCCTGTTTGGCAGCACTTTGGCTGGTCGTCCAATGACTGGGACCGGTTGGGGCAGGGCGTGGTGCTGGGGCATCTGCTGGAGTGCGCTGCCCAGGTGAGTGGCGGCTATTTTGCCGACCCGGGGTTCAAAGACGTGCCCGATCTGGCGCACCTGGGTTTTCCGCTGGCCGAAGTGCAGGCCGATGGCAGTGCGATCATCACCAAATTGCCCGATACAGGGGGCTGCGTGACGCTGGCCACCTGTACCGAGCAACTTTTGTACGAGCTGGAAAACCCCAGACGTTATTTGCAGCCCGATGTGGTGGCCGACTTCAGCGCGGTGGCCCTGGAACAAGTCGGGCCCAACCGGGTTCGTGTCAGTCAGGGGCGTGGCGAGCCCCGGCCCGATGAGCTCAAGGTGACCGTGGGCTATCGCGACGGCTACATTGCCGACGGCCAAATCTCTTATGCCGGGCTGGGGGCGGTGGCGCGCGGCCAATTGGCGCTTGATGTCGTGCGTGTGCGCTTGGCAGAAGCCGGTTTGGGGCATCTGGAGGCGCGCTACGACCTGATCGGCTGTAATGCCATTCTGGCCGGGGCTTCCATTCCTCAAGAGGCCCCTGAAGTGCGTGTGCGCGTCAGCGCCCGTTGCGACACCCCCGAGCAGGCCCGGCAGGTCACCCGCGAGGTGGAGGCCCTGTACCTGAACGGTCCGGCCGGTGGCGGCGGGGCCACGCAAAGTGTGCGTGAAGTCATCGCCGCCGATGCCGTCATGATTCCGCGCGATTGGGTGCAAACCCGGGTGGAGGTGCTGTCATGACCCTGCTGCGCGATATCGCCCACACCCGAACCGGCGACAAGGGCAACCGCTCGACCTTGTCGGTCATCGCCCATCGACCCGAAGATTACCCCCGACTGGTGGCTGCCCTCACCCCTGAGCGCGTGCGAGCTCATCTGGCGGGCATTGTTCAAGGTGAAGTGATTCGATTTGAGTTGCCGCACCTGCATGCCATCCAGTTTGTGTTGCATCAGTCTCTGGGAGGCGGCGTGACCCGCTCGCTGGCGTTGGATGCGCACGGCAAATGCCTGGCCAGCGCCATGCTGCACTGGCCCATCGAGTGACGCCAGGCAAGCCGGCGGTCTTGGCGGTATATTCCAGCTTCAGAGGAGATTCAAATGCTTTTACAACGACGTGTACTGGTCCGTTTGGTTTGGGGCGGTCTGCTGGCCGCAAGCAATGGGCTTGGCATGCTTGCGCCCGCCATGGCGCAGGGCTACCCGAACAAGCCGATCAAGGCCATCGTGCCATTTGCCCCCGGCAGCGCCACCGACACCATCGGTCGCGCATTTGCCGCCAAGATGTCGGAAGAGTTGGGCCAAACCATCGTGGTCGAGAATAAACCGGGTGTGAATGGCATGCTGGGTGCTGATGCGGTCGCCAAATCTGCTGCCGATGGTTACACCATCCTGATCGGGACCAACAGCACCAACGCTGCCCTGAAGAGTTTGATGAAGAAGCTGCCCTATGACCAGGACACCGCGTTCACCCCCATTGGTTTCCTGGGTTCGGTGCCGCTCATCGTGGCCGTGAACAATGACTTTCCTGCCAAGACCCTGCGCGAATTGGTCGATCAGGCCAAGGCCAAACCGGGGCAAATCAGTTTTGCCTACGCCAGCACCTCGCAACAGGTCTCGAGTGAAATGCTATCGAGCATGGCGGGCATCAAGATGAACCCGGTGCCCTACAAAAGTGGCCCTGCGGCCATGACCGACCTCATCGGTGGACAGGTCAATGTGTTCACGGCCGACTTTGCCGTGATGGTGCCCCAGGTCAAAGGGGGCAAGGTGCGCGGTTTGGCCGTGACCTCGACCAAGCGCTCTTCGGTGGTGCCCGATTTGCCCACCGTGAACGAAGCCCTGGGCCTGAAAGACTATGAATTGATTGCCTACTTTGCCGTCTTCGCCCCTGCGGGCACCCCTGCTGAGGCCGTCAATCGCCTGAATAAGGCCATCAACAACGCTGCCAACGCCAAAGAAGTGCAGGAAAAACTCTCCAGCTTCGGCTTGGTGATTGACCCCGGCACGCCTGATGATCTGGCACGGCGCAATCAGGCCGAAACCGTTAAATGGTCCAAAGCCATTCGTGACGCCAAAATCGAACCCCAATAAATCCATGAGCGCACTATTTACCCCTTTTCACCTCGGCTCGCCCAAAGGCGGCCTTGAACTCTCCAACCGCATCGTCGTGGCCCCCATGTGTCAATACGTGGCGGTCGAGGGCCAGGCCCAGGATTGGCACCTGATGCATTGGGGCAATCTGCTCAACAGCGGGGCGGCCATGTTCACCATCGAAGCCACCGCCGTCACACGCGAAGGGCGCATCACCCCCGGTTGCTTGGGCCTGTGGGACGATGCCACCGCTGCAGCGCTGGATGACAAATTGCAGCGTGCCCGACGACTGGCTCCGTCGGTGCCGGTGTGCCTGCAGCTCTCTCATGCCGGTCGCAAATCTTCCAGCGCCGAGCCTTGGAACGGGGGTGGCCAGATCGCCTTGGCGCAGGGCGGCTGGAATGCCCTGGCCCCATCGGCAGTGGCGCACAAGGAGGGCGAACTACCCCCCGACGCGCTGGATCAGACCGGGCTCAACCGCATTCGCGATGCCTTTGCGCTGGCCGCTCGGCGCGCCGAACAGATGGGCATTGAGGCGATCGAGCTGCACGGCGCCCACGGTTATTTGTTGCATCAGTTCGTCTCTCCGCTCGCCAACCATCGCACCGATGCCTATGGTGGCCATTTCGAAGGCCGCATCAAATTCCCGCTGGAGGTTTTTGCTGCCGTTCGAGATGCTTACAAAGGCACGCTGGGCATACGCCTGTCGGCCACCGACTGGGTCGATGGCGGTTGGAGCCCGGAAGAGACCGCAGACATGGCGGTGCGGCTCAAACAGGCCGGGGCCGACTACGTGCACATCTCTAGCGCCGGTGTGTCGCCCCAGCAAAAAATTCCTATCGGGCCGGGCTATCAGGTGCATTTGGCCAAGCTGGTGCGTGAGCGTTGTGGCCTGCCCACCATCGCGGTCGGTTTGATCACCGAACCGGCACAGGCCAATGCCGTGATTGAGCAGGGTGAGGCCGACCTGGTGGCTCTGGCGCGTTCATTCCTCTACAAGCCCCGCTGGGGTTGGGAAGCTGCAGCCGCTTTGGGCGGGCAGGTGCAAGCCACGCCCTCTTATTGGCGCTGCACGCCGCGTGAAGCGGGCGCCATATTTGGTCAGGTTCGTTTCGGTCAGCGTTGACAGAGTTCCTTCACCATGAACTGACGACCATGCTTGAACTCGCCATCACACTTGTGTTGGGGCTGGCAGTTGGAAGCTTCCTGAATGTGCTCATTGAACGATGCCCTCGCATGCTGGAGCGCGAGTGGTTGACGCAATCTCTGGCGCTGGCGCGTGAGCAGGGGTGGACCCCGCCCGCCGGAGCGCAGTCCGAGGCGACGCGCCCCCTCAATTTATTCACGCCCGGCTCTCATTGCCCACGCTGCCAGGCCCCTGTTCGCTGGTACCACAACATTCCTTTGTGGGGTTTCGTGGTGTTGCGTGGTCGCTGTCGCGACTGTGGGCAGGCCATCTCGTGGCAATACCCGGCCGTCGAGTTGCTCACCGCGGTGTGGTTCGGCTTGGCCATGGTGCTGTGGGGCCCAGGCGTCACGGCGTGGGCTTGGATGGCCTGGGGCGCCACCCTGATTGCCTTGGCTGTCATCGATGCCCGCACCCAATACTTGCCCGATGACCTGACCCTGCCCTTGTGCTGGGCGGGCCTTTTAGCGGCTTCTTTGGGTTACTTGCCCACCGATTTGCAAAGCGCCCTGTGGGGGGCGGCGGCCGGTTATACATTGTTGTGGGCTGTGGCTCAGATTTTTCGGCTGATCAAAGGACAAGAGGGGATGGGGCAGGGTGACTTCAAACTGCTGGCCGCCCTGGGCGCCTGGATGGGCTGGCAGAGCCTGGGTGCCCTGATCTTGCTGGCCTCAGTGTTGGGTTTGTTGCACGGCCTGGTTCGCCTGAAGCTCGAACCCCAGGCCGAGCCTCATTTCCCCTTTGGCCCTAGCCTCTGCGTGGCCGCTTTCGCTTTGGTGATCTGGCAACGCGGCCAACCGGTTTGGCTGGTGTTTTGAATCAGGCCCTGGCCCCGCGCCAACCCGAGTGGGTGATGTCAAAAATAATGCCGTCGGGGTCACGGTATTTTTTCTCGTAATACTCCGAGGTGGCTTGGGCTGGCACATCCATGAACAATTGTGCACCCGCCGCTTCCACCTGGCTGCTTTGGGCCTGCAGATCATCGCAAATGAATCCCATGTGGTGCAGACCCACAAAATCTTTGCCCGCCGGGCCAGCCGGTGCGTCGGTTTTGTATTTCAGCAATGTCAGGCTGACGGTGCCATCGCTGAGGTAAACGCCATCGGCAGTGGATGAATGGGCCTCGCCCACCACTTCCAAGCCAAAGGCCTCTTGATAAAAACGCGCCGATGCCCAAGGATCGGGGACCGACAAGGCGATGTGTCTGAGTTTGGCCATGGGTTAGTTTTCCAATTGAATGGCCTATTATGTTCAAAACTCATGGGCTGGTCGATGGACTGGTGTCAGACGGGGGCAAAACAACCCATCATCTCCATTGCACCCTCCGGCAGCGCCTGATCAGGGCTTATTTCTGCAACAGTTGCTGGCGCAATTCGGCCAATTGCTCAATACCGCTATCGGACCACACTTGCTGCCTCAAGGCATGGTATGACGACAGATAAACCTCGTGAGATTGAGCCGAGTAGGCCATTTTGAGGGCATCTGCCATCACGGCCTGCGACAGATAACGGTTCAAGGGCGTCACCGATGAGGGTAAACTGAACATGTTGTAGGCCTTGGATCGGAATTCTCCGGTGGCCAATAACAAATTCACCAGACGCTCTTGTACAAAAATCTTGTTGGGTAGCCACTGCTCACTGTAATGGGTGGCCTGGGCCAGCATTTGTCCAATTTCACCACCCTCGTTCTCTGCCATCGAGAATAATTTTTCCCCCCATTCCAGCCAGCGCAGCCAAAATGACTTTCGTGCAATGAAGTAGTTGCAGTAGGCCGTGTTGTTTGAATGAGAAACAACCTCATCCAATTGGACTTTCAAACCGATTTCCCTTGCAAACTGTTGCATGTTCTCCAATAAACCTGGGTGAAAAAACTCACCTTGGGTGAACGAGTTAAGAAACAATGCGTTCAAGTCCCAAAAAGGGCTGAAGATCAGCACATCGTGATCGTGCCCATGGTCGCGAACGAACTGGTTGATTTGTTCATGGCTGAGCCCTGTCTTTTGGCTGAATCGCGGCGAAAGAAAGCCGTAAAAAACATCCCCATCTAGCGTATGGCTCAGCAAGTATTTGCGGATGGGCCAGAATTCACGCCAATCAGGCCGAGAGTTCTCGAGGTTATCGAGCGCAATGAATTGAGCTGGAATATTCTCTCTCGTCGCCTCTGAGTAGACGATGTGGTGCAGCCTGACGCCCGGCGGGGCGTCAGTCGATGCAACGTGCGAGGCCACGCCATAAGAAGTTGAATGATCATCCAAAATCTGATCGAACAAATGGCCCAGGGCCACACCGTGCGAAGATTTGTAATAACTGGGAAGTTGGCCTGCCTGCTTTTTTAGGTGTATTTCAACCACTTTATTTTCATATTCAGACAGGTCAGAACAAGCCAAATGTTGTGCATTCAATGCTGACAAGATGCTCAGTCCCATGCGTGAGACCATGGTCTTGCCGAATCGGGTCACCAAGGGCACTCCTGCCGCGACCACATCGTTGCTGGTGGAGCCGCAGTTGTAGGGGTAGGTATCCAAAAATACATCCGCCTGTCTGAGTTGGACGCAGAAATCGATATGGGCGACCCTGGGTGTGAAGATCAGGCGCGAGGGGTCAATGCCGCGCTGGAGTGCCTCACTTTTCAGGTTGGCGGTACTGGCTGGATTGTCATCAATGAGCCATAAAACTGATTTTGGAATGCGCTGGAGCAAGCGCATCCACGAGTCGAACATTTCGGGTGTGATTTTGTAATTGTTCCCCAGTGCGGCCATTACAAAGCTATTTTGGGGTAGCCCGATTTGTTCCCGACTGATTTTTATATCTTGGGGTAAATGCGAAATCAGGGGGATCAACGATCCATCCAGATAAACCGGTTTTTCGGTGAAGCATGGCGCCAGATCTGGAGGCAAAGCATGGATATCCGTGATCACAAAATCAAGCCAAGGCATGCCTGTTGGCCCGATGAACCCGAGATAAGTTCCTTGTTTTGGTGCTGGTCTGAGTTCAAAAATACCTGGTCTGGCGCCCGCGCTCAATCCGTGCAGGTCGATCAGGACATCGATTTCATCGGCAACGATTTGCTGTGCGACTTCTCTGTCTGACATTGACCCGACAGATCTAAAGACATCGAAAGTCTCTTTGAGCTGCTTTCGCAGAGGGGTGTTTTCTTCGCGAGTGAAATCGTAGGCGTACAGTTCGATCCGAGCGCGGTTGTGTGCGTCCAGGTATTGAGGAAGCAAAAAACCAACGGCGTGCTCTCTGAAGTCTCCGGATACATACCCTACCCTAAGGGTTTTATGGCCCCAGTCTTTAACCGGGCACAAACGTTCTGCGGTTGTTTTGTAGGTTCTGGCGACGAACGATTGAGAAATGGCCAATTGTTCGGACGGGTCTTCCGTCAGCCCTAGCATGGCCAAGGGCGAGGTATAGCGCCGCAACTCCGCCATGGTGATGCCTGGCAAGGCCTGATAAATCGGCCACTTACATGATTTTTGACGGATGTGAACCCAATGCTGGATCACCCCAGGTTGTTTTGGGTCGAGTCGCAGGCTTTGTTCCAAGGCTTCTTCCGCTTGCGGTAAATTTTTCAGGGTTTCTTGCAAACGTCCAATGTGATTGAAAGCAATGGTTAAAAATTCATTGGCTGGTGCTGGGCTCAGGAATCTGCGCCCAACCAGCCGCAACCAAGCCTCCAGCGCTTCTTGGTGCAAGCCCAATTTCTCGTTGAGCAGGCCAAGATTGATGTAAGACTGTGCAAAACCAGGGCTCATCGAAATGCTCGACTCATAAGCCTCCCGAGCTTGTGGCCATTGACCCAACTGCTGCAACAATCCGGCGCAATTGAACAATGCGACATGTTTGTTAGGGTAGGGTGCGTGGTTGATCCACATGGCATACAGATTGGCTGCTGCACGGGTCTCACCCAAAGATTCCAAAACCTGGGTCTGTCTGATCAAGTCGAGTTGCGACATCTGTCCGGCAATGACGCTTTGCTCCAAATCCCACAAACCATGGAGTTCGTTCGGATTGGGTTCAACTTCGATGCGTTGCGCAGGGGCATTCATGGATGGACCTTCAATAAAAATACAAGAAAATGAACGTTCTTTTTTTAATTAAGCAATATCAATGCCCACGTTCTTTGTTTATCGATCGTGTTGAACAGTGAAATAAGCAACATTTAAATATTCAATATTACTTTTAATTAAACCTTTTTATATATTTTAAAAGGGCGGCAAAGATTTGCCGCTTGGACTCAAGTTTTCCTGACAGATGACGATGCCGAAAGTAACGGAACCCCGTGATAGATGGGGTGCTGGGCATCTGTCCCCTGATGCCCGGTTTGCTGAAGGATGGAATATGTCGTTAATCACCTCGATCACAGCCAGCAAAATTTCAACATTGAGCACGGCTCAAATTCAGGCGTTGAGCACATCTGACTTTAAGCTCATGACGACGGCACAGATTGCGGCATTGAGCAGTGCCCAGATCGGTGCGATTGAATCTCGAGATTTTGTGGTTCTTACAAGTGCCCAGGTCGGGGCGTTTGATGCCGACAGTTTTGGCGATGGCATGCTGGTCTACACCAAAAAAGACATCATGAGTGCAACTCAAATCAAGGGCTTGACCACGGCACAGATCGCTGCATTTGGCACCGGCAATATTGAGTACTTCACCACCGCTGACATTGCCAGCCTCAGCTCAGATCAGCTCAATAGCTTCAGCTCTGATTTCATTGCGGGCTTAAGCACATCGCAGGTGGTGGCACTGACCACATTCCAAGTATCCAACCTCAGCACGGACCTGTTTTCGAATCTTTCCACCAATGCGCTCAAAGCACTGACGACCAGTCAGGTTCGTGTGCTCACATCAGACCAACTAAATAGCTTGTCGACAGATCAGGTATCGGTGTTTGAAACCCGCGATGTGGCCGTGATGACTTCGGCACAATTCAGTACCTTGACTACCGCTTTCATAGCCGGTTTGACCTCTGCGCAGATCAAGGCGGTAAGTACGGTGGCATTGAATGCCCTGCAAAGCGATCAAGTCTTATCCATTGAAACCGAAGATTTGTCCAATCTATCCAGCGCGCAGATAAGAAGTTTGACATCGGCCATTCTGACAAATCTAACCACCAATCAGATTAAATCGTTGACCACCGGACAATTCCAGGCCCTGACTTCATTGCAAGTGTCAAATCTGACCTCTGATCAGCTGAACGATATGGACAGCGATGATCTTCAGGCCCTAAGTACATTGCAAATCAGGGGTTTGGGATCAGATCAGATCAGTGCGCTGAGCACCGATCAAATGGTCTTATTCAAGACAGGGCAGTTACAAGGTTTGAGCACGGTGCAGATTAAGTCTCTGACCACTGACCAACTCAATGCCATGGTGAGCAGTCAGATCATGTCACTGAGCACTGCCCATGTCAGGGCATTGACCTCGGATCAACTGTCTAATATGACGACCGATCAGTTCAATTTCCTGACCACAAACCAAATACAAGCACTGAGCAGCGCACAAATTACCGCCTTGCGCACTGATCAGATCAATCAAATGGAAAGCGCTGACATCGTCGCGTTAACCACTGCCCAAATTCGGTCACTGACATCCGATCAGTTGGCCGGTTTGAGCACTGACCAGATTTCAGTCTTCCAAAGTGTGGATATTGCGGCGCTGAGCGCAGTACAAGCGGCATCTTTGACAGAAGCGGTACTGGCCGAACTCACTACTGCACAAGCCAAAGCGCTAACGACCGACCTGCTCAATGCGTTGACCAGTGCACAGCTCAACGCCATAGAAACCGAAGATTTGGCAGCGATGACGACATTGCAGATCAGCAAGCTGACTTCGGCGCAGATTGCCCTCTTGAGTACCGAACAGACCTACAACTTACGCACCGATCAAATCAGGGCCTTGAGCACGATGCAGATGGCGGCACTGACCTCGGATCAACTCAATACGCTGGGCAGTGATAATTTGCAAATTTTGACTACTCAGCAGATCAAATCGCTCACCTCCGCACAAATGTCCAGTCTGAGTGATGATCAGGCTGCTCTGCTGACAACCCGACAGGTGGCGGCATTGACATCGTTGCAGGTGAGCTCTCTACAAACAGCTGCATTTTCTGCACTGACCACAGCCCAATTTCTGGCATTGACTACCGCAGCACTGAATGCCATCACGAGTGATCAGATCACGGCATTTGAGACTGATGATGTGGCTGCGCTCAACACCTTGCAGATCAGCAAACTAGGCTCCAACATCCTGACCTCTTGGAGCAGTGATCAAATTGCCGCATTGGGTACCAATCAAATCAAAGCGTTGACCACAACGCAAGTCAGCATAATGAGTTCGGCTCAAGTCAACGCTCTAAATAGCGATGCACTGCAAAGCCTGACCACGGCGCAAGCTACTGCCCTGACATCGGATCAAATCGCAAACATGCTGGACAGCCAATTGGCTTTATTGACCACGCAAGTCATCAATGCCTTGTCTTCGAGTCAGATCACTTCGATAACATCCAGTGGAATCATTGCCTTGACCACTGATCAGATCAAGGTCATCAATACATCGGCTCTGAACGCCCTGAGCTCTGCGCAATTGCAGGCCATCGAGACTGACGACCTGGTATTGCTCACCAGCAATCAGTTGGGCAAGCTGAGCACTTCTCTGTTAACGCTTCTGACCACAGAGCAGGTCAACAATTTGACGACCGCCCAAGTTCAAATGCTGGGCACCAGGCAGGTGGCATCGCTCACCTCCGAGCAGTTGAATGCATTATCGAGCGACGGCATTCAGGCGTTGACTGCCAATCAGATTAAAGCTCTGACTTCAGCACAATTCGCAGAATTGTCGTCGACACAGGTCTCCCTCATGGAGACGGCTGATATCGCGGCGATCAACTCTTCACAGGCATCGAGTTTGTCCACTGATGCCATCGTTGCCATGACCACGGCTCAGGTGAAGGCGCTGACTTCTGCGGCCCTCAATGGATTGCAGTCGAATCAGTTGCAAGCCATAGAAACGGCCGATCTGACTGAGCTCACTACCGCCCAAATTGCGAAGCTTTCAGCCGCTCAAGTGGCATTGTTGAGCACCAGCCAGATCTCTATACTGACCACCAATCAGACAGCTGCTTTGGGTACAGCGCAGATGGCAGCCCTGACCACTGACCAGCTGAACGGCTTGGCCAGCGAGAACCTTCAAGCGCTTACATCGAGCCAATTAAGAGCTTTGCGTTCTTCACAGATCAGCCAGCTCTCGACAGATCAGTTGAATTTGCTGACCACTTTGCAAGTCACACAATTCACCACCAGTCAGGTTCAAAGCATTACCAGCGATCAATTGAATGCTTTGAATTCGACACAGTTGCAGGCGTTGACGACTGCACAGGTCAGGGCTTTGACGACCGGCCAGATTGGGAACATTGAAACCAATCAGCTCAATTTGCTGAAAACATCTCAGATCAATGTGCTCAGCAGCTTGCAAATCCAGTCTTTGACCAGCAATCAGCTCAACGCCTTGGAGTCTGATGATGTGGCTGCGTTGACTACCACGCAAGTGCGCTCTTTGACTTCGGCTCAGGTTGCTCAGTTAAGCAGCACACAAGTGGCCTTGATGGAATCGCGTGACGTGGCGGCATTGACCACCAGTCAATTCAGCGCCTTGTCTACGGATGCGATTGCTGTGTTGACCACGGCCCAAGTGCAAGCGCTGTCGACCGCGGCTTTCAATGCTCTGACCAGTGATCAATTGGCTGCGTTACAGACCGTTGCGGTTAATGCGATGACGACCGCTCAATTGGTCAATCTGGTGTCGGCTCAGCTGATTCAATTGAATAGCAATCAGATCGCCGCGTTGACGACGGCACAAGCCCAAAGCTTGAGCACGCGTCAGATCACCCAGTTGTTGAGCGACCAGCTCAACTCAATGGAAACGGAAGATATTGCAGCGCTGACGACAGCGCAGGTGCGCGCACTTTCGAACACCCAAGTGGCAAATTTGACCACCACCCAGGTGTCTGCGCTTGAAACCCGTGATGTGGCAGCCATGACCATCGGCCAGGTGTCTTCGCTGACGACTGGTGCGATCCAGGTATTGACCTCCGCACAAGTCAATGCATTGACTAGCAGCGCCTTGAATGCGCTGACCAGTGACCAGTTGGCCAATTTGGGCACTGACAATGTGACCGCACTTAGCACCACATTGGTGAGCAAGTTGGCCACTGCACAGCTGAGCTTGTTGAGTACCGATCAATTGGTTGCTATGACGACCGCTCAGATCCAGGCGCTGTCCAGTGCCCAGGTGAGCAGTTTGACGTCCGCACAGCTCAATGCAATGGGCAGCGAACAGATTGCGGCATTGACCACGGCTCAGATCAGGGCCCTGAGTACCAGCCAATTCAGTGACCTGAGCGATGCCCAGATCGGGTATTTTGAAACGGCCGATGTTGAGGCGCTGACATCTGCTCAGGCCAAAGCCCTCAGCACAGCTGCGGTTGTGGCCTTGAGCACTGATCAAATTCAGGCGTTGACCACAGGCGCCTTGAATGCTCTGACCAGCGATCAATTGCAGGCCATCGAGGATGACGATATTGCTAACTTGACCACGGCTCAGATCGTCGGGTTGAGCTCAACACAAATCAATCTCTTGTCTTCGGCTCAAGTGGTGGCCATGACCACGGCGCAGGTGGTGGCTTTGACCACTGCTCAGATTGCTGCACTGGATATGACACAATTCAATGTGATGACCTCTGATGAAGTGGCGTCACTCACCACGGCTCAAATCCGGGCTCTGACAACGGCTCAGATCGCTGCGATCAGCACTGATCAGATCAGCGATCTGACCACCGCGCAAATTGCTGCACTGACCACCAATCAGACTGCAGCCTTGAGTTCGGATCAGATTACCCAAATGAGCGATGCCCAATTCACCTCATTGAATTTCTGAACGGATTTAAATGTCAGACTTAAAACTGGGGATCTGCACCATACAGCGTGATCGTGGAAAGTGGCTCAAAGAATGGGTTGCTTTTCACTATGCTGTTGGGTTTCGAAAGTTTTATATCTTTCTTCATCGCTGTCAGGACAATTCAGAACAAATTGTTCAATCTCTGCAAAAACGCTTTGATATTCAATGCTTTACATTGGGAGCAGATGTTGATCGCCCTCAACTCGCTGCGTATCGGTACGCATACGAGAAATTTGACCACGAGGTTGACTGGATGGCTTTCATCGATGGTGATGAATTCCTGTTTCCAACTGTGGGGGACGATATACGCTCCATTATGGAGAAATTCCAACATCAGAAAATATCAGCCTTAGGCGTTTGGTGGGCATGCTACGGTAGCAACCATCACCTCACCGAGCCTGATGGCTTCTTGATTGAAAATTATTTGAGGCGTCCTAATTTTGATCACCTGAACAACCGTCATTTCAAAAGCTTGGTTCGCGGCCACCAGGGTTCTTTGGTCTCGGTTGGGCAAAATGCCCATTTTTTTCAGACGCGGCATGGCACTTTCGACGAGCATTTGCGCCCTTTGACACACGGCCACCTTCCAGAATTGATGCCAACTTATGACTTGTTGCGCATCAATCATTATGTGTGCCAGAGCTATCAGTACTTCAAGGAATTCAAACAAAACAGCGGCATGGCAGATGCCGGGGCTAACGCCATTCGAGCGGAAGAAATTTGGCATCGCGATAATATCAACGATGTTTATGATGACTCTGCTTTAAGATTTTTGCCTCAGGTTAAAGCCTTGTTGGGAGGAGTTTCCTGAAATTTATCCTTATAAAGCAGAATTTATCGATGTGATTTTTTACTTGTATAGATCAATTAAAAAGCCACGAAGGTGGCTTTTTAATCTAGTAGGTTTCGAGGTGCAATCGTCCTTCTTTTTTCAGCGCTGAACCGACGGCATCCCAATCCATCCGGGCATTTTGGGTGATGTCTCGCAGCGCCATGGTGACGCCTTCTTCCATGCTTTTGAGGCCACACACATAAAAATATGTATTGGGGTCTTTGATCAGCTCAACCAGGTCGGCGGCCCGATCTCGCATGGCGTCTTGCACGTACCGCTTGGGGCGCCCCGCTTCTCTGGAGAACGCCAATTCGATATCGATGAAGTCCTTGGGCAGATGATTCAGCGGGCCAAAATAAGGCAACTCAGCCTGTGTTCGGGCACCAAAAAACAGCATCAGCTTTCCACCCTCAAAGTGACCTGATTGACGCAAGCGCCGACGCCATTCGGTCATGGCGCGCATGGGGGCTGAGCCGGTCCCCGTGCAAATCATGACGATATGGCTTCTCGGGTGGTTGGGCATGAGGAAGCTGGCACCAAAAGGCCCGATCACCTGCACTTGGTCGCCCACCTTGAGGTCGCACATGTAATTTGAGCCCACGCCTCGCACTGGATGGCCGTCGTGGTCCTGGAGCACTCGTTTGATGGTCAAGGAAAGATTGTTGTGGCCGGGTCGCTCGCCATTGCGAGGGCTGGCTATCGAGTACTGACGGGCATGGTGCGGCCTGCCGTTGGCGTCAGTCCCGGGCGGGATGATGCCGATCGACTGGCCTTCCAGCACCGGGAAGGGCATGGCCCCAAAGTCGAGCACGATGTGGTGCGTGTCGTACTCTTTGCCGACCTCGGTCACCCGCAAGTTGCCCGTGACTGTGGCGGTGATGCTTTTCTCGGCCGCCTTGGGGCCGTATAAGTTGGTATAGGGGTGTGCGGCTGACCAAGGCGAAATGGTGGCCCCGTATTGTGACGGGCTGAAACCTGAGGCTGTGGCTGTGCTAACCACCGATGAGCTCGAGGGCGCCGAAGCCACTGAGGGATTGGCGGTGGGATTGAGCTCTTCAGCCAAAGCACCCGCTGCTGCCAATTCCTCAGGTCTGATCTCTGTCGGCAACTCATGCCACTTCAGCTGTTCTTCAATGCTGTAAGCCTTGGCCTTGGGCACCCATCTCCAATTGTCAATGGAACCAGTGGGGCAGGGCGAAATGCAGTCCATGCAAAAATTGCAAAGATCGGCCTTGACCACATAATTCATGGAGTCATGGGTGATGGCGCCGACCGGACAGATGGCTTCACAGGTGTTGCAGCGTATGCAGATTTCTGGATCAATCAGATGCTGTTTCAGCAAAGAGGATTGAGTATCCATGGGGTGTCTCCTCGTGTTTTTCTCTGTCAAATTTGAGCCATGCGTGACTGTTGCCCCGTAGCGGGGCAACAGTCGCTCATCGTTGCTGTAGCTCAGTTGAAGCGGATGTAGTCGTAGTCCACAGGCTGTCGGTTGATGCCCATGACCGGGGGGGCGATCCAGTTGGCAAACTTGCCCGGCTCGACCACACGGCCCATCAGGCTGGCCACATAGGCGCGGTCTTGTCCGGTGGGCAGCCACTCGTCCA